>Ga0233438_10000086_pt1 | contig 126562 bp, 114 predicted proteins | sample SI_123_September_FD_182720 | JGI IMG/M metagenome (GOLD analysis project Ga0233438, IMG submission 182720) | Seawater microbial communities from Saanich Inlet, British Columbia, Canada - SI_123_September2016_10_MG | ecosystem: Environmental > Aquatic > Marine > Inlet | place: Canada: British... | reverse complement strand
AACGCTTTATTTAAAGTTTTTATTAATAAATCATTTAACTAAAACATCTTCAAACACTTGCTTAGTAAGGCTTTGTCGTTGCCGACGTAATCTTGTCCCTTCAAGTGAGGAGCGCATTCTACAGATATAATCTAATTGTTCAATAGGCTTTTACAAAAAAACGTTATTTTTTTAGTAAACCATTGATATACTTAGTTTTAGGTATAAAAAAACCGATGTTAACATCGGTCTCTTTATATCCAGGTCCAATTTAACAACTACTCGGGAGTACCAGCGTTCCCTGAGTTGCCTTTTTCAGCCTGTATTCTCATGTATATTTCTTCACGATGAACTGATACTTCTTTTGGTGCGTTAACACCAATTCGGACTTGGTTGCCTTTAACACCCAATACAGTCACGGTGACTTCGTCACCTACCATCAAAGTTTCTCCAACACGACGAGTCAAGATAAGCATTTTTGCTCCTATTCCTTTTTATTATTCTTCCATGTTATCGAAAACAAACTACCTGTTTCCTTATTCCCTGTAATTTTGGTCACATCAAAACTACTTTTCCTAATTATAAGTACAAGTTTAAGAAAACACTAAATTTTTTCTGAAATAAAATCATACACTGACGTGAGAGCATGTTCTAAATTTTCAGGTTGAGTGCCACCGGCTTGAGCCATATCAGGTCTACCACCACCCTTGCCACCTACTTGAGATGCAACAAAGTTAATAAGTTCACCTGCTTTTACTTGGTTAACTAAATCACTCGTAACACCAGCAATTAAGTTAACCTTACCTTCACCAGGCACACCTAAAACGATGATACCTGAAGAAATCTTCTGTTTTAGTTCATCTAACATCCCGCGTAGAGCCTTTGCTTCTACACCAGGTAAGTTTGCGACTAACACATTCTGTCCTTTTATAACTTGTACTTTACTGACTAGATCCGAACCTTGTTGACTTGCCAGCTTTTGCTTAGCTTGAGTCAGCGACTTTTCGGTTGCCTTGAGCATGTCTTGCACATTTGTAATACGTTCAACCACATTAGATGGTTCAACTTTCAATAGATTTGCAACTTGTTGCAATGTTTGCGTTTGTTGTTGCATATAAGCTAATGCCGTAGCACCGGTTATGGCTTCAATCCGACGCACTCCAGATGCAATACCACTTTCTGATGTGAGTTTAAATAAACCAATATCACCCGTTTGATTAACATGAGTACCACCACAAAGCTCGGTTGAAAAGTCGCCCATTGATACAACACGCACTTTTTCATCGTATTTTTCCCCAAATAATGCCATTGCACCTGAAGCCTTTGCCTCATCCAAATCCATTAATTGGGTGTTTAATTGATGATTAGCTCGTATCTGTGCATTAACCAGCTGTTCAATAGTGTTCAACTGTTCAGCCGTAATTGCTTCAAAATGAGCAAAATCGAACCGTAATTTGTCATCATCTACTAATGAGCCTTTTTGACTTACATGGTCACCGAGTAACTTTCTTAGGGCAGCATGCAATAAATGCGTCGCACTATGATTTAATTTTATTGCATCACGTCGAGTACTATCGACAACAGTCAATAATGATTGTCCTTTACTAATTGTTGCTTTTGCTATTCCTTGATGACCAAATGCATTGGCTATCTTTTTGGTATCCGTAACAGTAAAGACATTGATATCATTACTTAATAGTGAGCCGCAGTCACCCGCTTGACCACCTGACTCAGCATAAAATGCAGTGGTATCCAAAATAACAATACCTTGCTGACCCGCTTCGATAGTTTCGACTGTTTGGTTATCTACAATAATTTCGACTACATTGGCTTGATCTTGTGTTTTATCATAGCCCGTAAATTCTGTGTTGTGTGTTATTTTTAAGGTTTCGTTGTAATCCGTGCCAAAATTACTCGCTTGTTGCGCGCGCGCACGTTGAGCTTGCATTGCATCCGTAAATCCAGCTTCGTCAATAGTGAAGTTTTGTTCACGAGCAACATCAGCCGTTAAATCCGCAGGAAAACCATAAGTATCATACAATTTAAAGACGACATCACCAGGGATTACAGTGCCATCTAATTCCGTTAAACTTTGCGTAAGTATATTCATACCACGTTCAAGGGTTTTAGAAAATTGTTCTTCTTCTACTCTTAATACTTTTTCGATAACGGGTAGTTGATCAACTAACTCTGGGTATGCCTCACCCATTTGCTCCGCTAATGCTCCGACTAGTTTATAAAAGAAAATATCTTGAGCACCCAGTTTATAACCATGACGAACGGCACGACGAATAATCCGACGTAATACATAACCTCGGCCTTCATTCGATGGCATGACTCCGTCACAAATCAAGAAACTACATGAACGAATATGGTCAGCGATAACTCGTAATGATTTATCATTTAAGTCATCCGTGCCGACAATACTTGCCGCAGCTTTTATAAGTGCTTGGAAAATGTCAATTTCATAGTTACTGTGGACGTTTTGTAGTATCGCCGAAATGCGCTCTAGGCCCATTCCTGTATCAATAGAAGGCTTAGGTAATGGCTCCATAGTGCCATCTGCAGATTTATTGAACTGCATAAAGACTAAGTTCCAAATTTCGATAAAACGATCACCGTCTTCCTCTGGAGATCCTGGAGGACCACCCCAGATATGCGCACCGTGGTCATAAAAAATCTCAGAACATGGGCCACAAGGTCCAGTATCACCCATCGACCAAAAGTTATCAGAGGTAGCAATGCGAATAATTTTATCAGCAGGTAAACCTATTTCATTTTCCCAGATGGCGAATGCTTCGTCATCTTCTGCGTATACAGTCACTAACAATTTGTCAGCAGGTAGCCCTAATTCTTTGGTCAAAAACGTCCACGCAAATTTAATCGCATCGGTTTTAAAATAATCACCAAAGCTAAAGTTACCTAGCATTTCAAAAAATGTGTGGTGACGTGCCGTATAACCCACGTTATCTAAATCATTATGCTTACCACCAGCACGAACACAACGCTGTGATGATACTGCACGACGATAACTGCGTTGTTCTGCACCTAAAAAAACATCTTTAAATTGGTTCATACCTGCATTGGTAAATAACAGCGTTGGATCATCACTTGGAACCAGTGATGAAGATGCTACAGATTGATGGCCTTGTTGACCAAAATAATCTAAAAATGCCTGTCTGATTTGGGCAGTTGAACGCGTCATGGATAATCCTTTGAAGATGCAATTATGGATGCAGGAAAATGTTACTAAAAAATTATCCGGATAATCTATCACAGTTTTTGCTCATAATTAACACTAGATTGATGTTTTATAGGCAAAATGTCCTAAAAGTTTTCTTGAAAGTCGACGGCATGAGAAATTTGCTCTTGATTAAACCCTCGGTACTGCAAAAAACGCATTTGTTTTTGTTTTACCGTCCAATCAGTTTCTGGATAGGCTGCGTATTTTTTACATTTGACTTGATAGGCTAATTCAAACCAATCAGGTTGTAGTTCATCTAATGCATCCGACAACATATTTTCAGAAATATTATGACTATATAGTGCTTGTTTGATACGCGATAAACCTTGACCTTTTGCCATACAATTTCTAACAAAATGAAAGGTAAAACGGGCATCTGATTGAATATCTTTTGCGACAAACTGCTGTAAGACATAAATCACATCATGCTCTGGCAGCGCTAATACTTCGAGTTTTTGTAATAATTCGGCATAACTGTGTTCACGCTTAGCTAATAAACGGGTTACTTTGTGCCGTATAATACGCTGTGGATTATCTTGTTGAATCGGAATATTATCAATATCCATGGTGGTACTGACTCCATCATAATGAACCGTTGTTAACTACAATGGGTAAGAATAACGAATTATAAATAAAAAAGGAACAGACCTTGTCGTTTACTGTAATGGCATTTACTGACATTAGCCAAATAGATGCTGCCCTTTGGGATCGTTGTTTTACCGATCGTGGCGGTCCTTGTTTAACCCATCGTTTCTTACACTGCCTAGAAAATAGCAACAGTGTCGGTGACGATACAGGTTGGCTACCTTATCATCTAGGAGTTTATCAACAAGACCAGCCTGTCGCATTTATCCCTGGGTATATTAAAACCCATAGTTATGGCGAATATATTTTTGACCACGCTTGGGCCAATGCCTATGCACATCATGGGCAACAGTATTATCCAAAATGGATTAACGCAATTCCATTTACCCCAGTCACATCACAACGTATAGGATGGGTAGATGCGCAGCCAAGTTGGAATGACCTTCCAGTCATTATTGAGCAAGTTAAAACCTTTTTGTATGAGCAAAATTACTCGTCAATGCATTTACTCTTTGCAAATGAGGCGGAACAAATCGCATTGCAAAATGCACCTTTATTACATCGTTTATCATTACAGTTTGAATGGCGTAATCAGGATTACGCATCTTTTATCGATTACTTATCTTATTTTACGTCGCGTAAACGTCGTTCCATTAATAAAGAACGTAAAAAAGTGCAGCAGCAACAAGTCACAATTGAACGCTTGGCAGGCGCGGAGATCACTGCGGAGCACATGGCGTTTTTTTATGATTGCTATCGCGTCACATATTTAAAACGCAGCGGGCATGATGGATACCTCACTGCCGAGTTCTTCACACAATTATTTGATCAACTAAATGATAATGTGTTGTTGGTTTTAGCCAAACAAGACGATCAATATATCGCAGGTGCGATGTTCTTGTTTGATGATACACAGTTATATGGACGTTATTGGGGCGCGTTACGTGAAGTCGATGGGCTTCATTTTGAATGTTGTTATTATCAAGGCATTGAATTTGCCATTGAACATGGTATTCAACGTTTTAACCCCGGCACTCAAGGTGAGCATAAAATATTACGTGGCTTTGCCCCCACATACTGCCATTCATTTCATAGTTTAGCGCTACCGGATTTTGAAATTGCAGTGGGTGATTTTTTACAACGCGAACGGATTGGGATCAAACAATACAAAACACAATGCGATGAATTACTGCCGTTTAAGCAGGTTGAAGATGAATCATCCGAGTAAACTAATATGTAAATAGATATGTCTATCACCTAGGCAGATCAGGCGTTGATTGGTATTATCAAGGTAGTATAACTACTATATTAATAGGATTTTTAAAATAATGATGAAGAAAACAACAATAGCAACATTAGTTGCAGCGAGTTTTATACTCGGTGGCTGTACTGGTCAAGCCCCAACGACAACAACCTCTACCGTAGTTGAAGCCGTCGCTGCTAAAGCTGAATTAGGCTCATTTGGTGTAGAATTAAGTGCCCGTAATTTAGAAATCAAACCTGGCGATGATTTCTTTATGTATGCCAGTGGTAACTGGTACGATAATTATGAACTACCGGCGGATAAAACTCGTTTTGGTGCGTTTTCTAAGCTTGCAGAGCGTTCAAATGATGAAGTAAAAGCAATCATTGAAGATTTGGCAGCAAAAGAAAACTTATCAGGCACAGAAAAACTCGTTGCTGATTATTACAACGCTTATATGGATACTGACACGTTAGATGCGCTCGGTATCACTCCTCTACAAGCCACGTTAACCGATATTGCAAACATCGCCGATGTGGCTGGCTTAACTAAGACCTTCGGTGAAGCTTGGTTAACTGGCACAACGACGCCTATCTGGGGCGGTATGTGGACTAATCCAAAAGATCCAAACCAATACCAATTACATGTTGGTGTGAGTGGTATTGGTTTACCCGACCGTGATTATTACTTATTAGACACTGAGCGTTTTGTCAATATTCGTAATGAATATCAAAACCATATTGCACAAATGTTAGCGTTTGCCGGTGTCAATGAAGCTGATGCGCAATCTCAAGCAGCAGCAATCCTAGCGCTTGAAACTAAAATCGCTGAAATCCAATGGCCACGTGAAAAACGCCGTGATCGTGATTTAGCCCTAAACCAATTTGAACGTGATGCGTTTGAAGCTGAATATGCTGGGTTTGATTGGGATAGTTTCTTTGCCTCTTCTGGTTTTGCGATCCCAACGTTAAACGTACGTCAACCTGAGCCAGTAAAAGCGGCGATTGATTTGATTAACAGCGAAGACTTAGCGACGTGGAAAGCGTATTTAACTTACCATACAATTTCTAACAACGCGTCGATGTTGTCGCAAGATATATACACCGCTAATTTTGCGTTCTTTGGCACCGTATTGAATGGTCAAAAAGAGCCGCGTCCACGTTGGAAGCGTGCCATTAGTGCGATGTCAGGCACTGAAAGTTTAGGTTTTGCCATAGGTGAGATTTACACCGAGCGTTATTTCCCTGAAAGCTCAAAAGCACAAATGGCAGAGTTGGTCGAAAACCTACGTACAGCCCTTGGTCAACGTATCGATGGTCTTGATTGGATGGGTGCAGAAACTAAGGTCAATGCTAAGGCTAAGTTAGCTGCGTTCCGCCCAAAAATTGGCTACCCAGATCAAGGTATTGATTTTGCAGGTTTAGATATCAAAGGCGATGATTTGTTAGGTAATGTGAAAACTTTACGCAAATTCTTCCAAGCCAAAGATGTAGCTGTTGAAATGGAACCGACGGATCGTGAACGTTGGGGCATGACGCCACAACAAGTCAACGCGTATTACAATTCATCGTTTAACGAAATTGTGTTCCCTGCGGCAATTTTACAACCACCTTTCTTTGATCCAAATGCAGATGCCGCTGTTAACTACGGTGGTATTGGTGCGGTGATCGGGCATGAAATGGGTCATGGATTTGATGACCAAGGTTCAAAATCTGATTCTGAGGGTGTGCAACGTAACTGGTGGACTGATGAAGATCGTGCTGCATTTGACGCGAAAGCAGAAAAACTAGCCGCTCAGTATTCAGCGTATGAGCCAATTGAAGGTAACTTCGTTAACGGTAAAAACTCATTAGGCGAAAATATTGGTGATGTCGGTGGGTTAGCAATGGCTTATCATGCTTATCAACTTAGCCTAGATGGCAAAGAAGCGCCAATTATTGATGGCACTACTGGTGATCAGCGTTTCTTCCTCGCTTGGGCACAAGTCTGGAAAGAAAAACGTACCGAAGAAAGCATGCTTAACCAACTTCGTGGTGGTACTCATGCGCCAGGTCGTTATCGTGCACTAGCTCCACGAAATCATGATGCATGGTATGCTGCATTTGATGTTAAACCAGGTGATGCATTGTATCTAGCACCAGAAGATCGCGTGCGTATTTGGTAGTTTGAGCTAACAAATTAAAACATACATAGTAAAAAGCTCCGTAGTGAATATCCGCTACGGAGCTTTTTTTATGCCTTGGTATGTTTTATCTACACCTTTTATCTGCACGTTATACTGACACGGATGGGTTCGACGAATAGTGATATAGTCGATTAGTCTGTCCGTAAAGGTTAATATCACCTTCCAAAACAAACCCTAACCGTTCTAGCAACGTAACAGAGCGGGTATTCGTCGGCAGCACTATTGCTAAAATATTCTCAAGCTTAAGTTCAGTCAACGCATGTTCAAGCACTGCCTGACAAGCAGCAAAGGCATAACCTTGACCGGCATACTCATCTAATAATGCAAAGCCTAAATCAGGATGCGCTAGTTCCGGACGTTGCAGTAATCCACACACGCCAATAGGTAGCATAGAGGTAGTTACGGTTGGATGTTCAAGACCGGGGATCGACACCAAATCAAGCGCAAAACCATTTTCTGCAAAACAGGCCATTGGCCCAGTAGAAATATATTGTTCCGCCGCGGTAATATCAGTTATGTGTTTATCTGCAATAAAACGGATGAAACTTGGCTGATTATACAACCGCATCACAAAAGGCGCATCACACAGGGATAAGCGCCTAATTATCACGTCAGATGACAAAATCAAGCCGCAAACTCAGCTAAGGATTTAGGTCGCGCAACCGCGGAATGTAACTCCCAAAAGTACTGATGCGAATCATATTGTGCAGAATTTAAATCCACTATAGATAATTTATTAGGATCAGTAAACGTCATGGACGCAGGACCGAATGACTCCAGTGGTAAACGCTCTGCAGCATTCTGCGTAAAATACGCTACAAAATCATGTACTAAATCAACCGTGTAAGGATACTGTAACGCATCATCCGGCATTGCAGCTTGATTAACTGAAATCACGGTGGCTAATGCGGATTGAGCATGTGTCGGCGACGATGGTGTTAAGACATAGCGAGCACACATATAAGCATACAATTCTTGATAAAAACTCGCCCAGCCTAAAGGCATTGACTTATCTTCATTAAAGTAGCGCACAGCCCATGTCAGTAATGGGTAAGCATCTGGCTCAGCCTGACAATCATCCAGTAAATTCGCTAACAACGTCCCCGCCATCACGCCATGCTCCCATTGCATGTAACGTAATACATAACGCAATAAACTAAACCCATCGGCCATCACATAAACATCATACAACGCATTCATGCGTTGCATGTCTGCTGGCGTATAACTATATGTGGAGGTTAAAAAACTGTGTTCATCGGTTTTAATTTCGTATTTTTCCATATAGCCAGGTTCTGCCATTGGGCTATTGGGTAACAGCTGAGTGGGATAGGCCTTAATCGATACATCCATATCAATATAACGTTGTAAATCTGCAGTAAATGAGGCCACCGTTTGTCCCGGTAAACCCATCATTAAGTCAGTCGATAATGGCAAATTCAAATCCGTAAACGCTTGCGCCAATTCATCATAACGCTGGGTGCGAATGTTTTTTCGATTAATGACTTCTAAGGTTTGCTCATCTGTAGTTTGGATAGAAATGATCCCTTGCCCAATGATCCCGCCATCAGAAAAGATTTTAATGATCTCGACTAAGCGCCATGTGGAGTTTTTGGTATAGTTGACCACAATCTCTTGTGGGTAACCATATTGGGCTTTGGTGTCGACAATGAATTGTGAGATCTCGATATCGCGGTCATACAAGCCATAATTTGCATCAGCAATCCACATCACACGAATTTTATTTTGCCCAATCCAGGTAATTTCATCTTTAACCCGCTGTAAGTCAAACTTACGGATTTTTTGATTGGTCGCACTGCCCCAATCACAAAACGTACAACCATAAGGACAACCGCGATTAGTTTCAATGATGGCCGCCTCGACTCGTCCTTGGTATTCATCGAATAAGCCAGATAAATACGGGGATGGCACCGCATCGGGGGTTTTCATTCGCTCACGACTACCGGTACGAATAAAGCGCCCCGTCATCGCTTCTCGATAAGTGATCCCTGTGACTTGAGCTAAAGCATGATTATCCGCTTGAATATCCCGTTTATGCGGTGTATTCGGTTTGGCTATCGCACTTAACGCTTCCACCACTTCGGTGATCGTAATCTCACCTTCCCCATGAACAGCAACATCTACCGAAGTATGCTCCGTCAAAAAATCTTCACAGGCTTGTTGGTAATCAGGCGTGCTCGGTCCACCATGTATAGTAAAATTACCACTATATTGTTTCACCGCTTGACTGATCTGCATGTTGACATCAATGGACCACATGTAGTTTGAGAACAGCCACACACCCGCACCAAATTTACGATATGGCCCATTAAATAAGGCATTAGGCTCAAGATAATTGAGTGGAACAAACTGAAATTTATCTAACAACGCCCCATCTTGATAAGCAATCAAGGCGCTGTAAAGCACCCCAAGTGCCAATGGAAAATGGTTTTCCATATGCGGCACAAAGTAAACTGGGATTTTATCTTCGGTTAACGCGTCTTGCCATTTAGCAGGGATTGGTAACGCTGAAGTTGTCGAGGTCGAAAAAGGAGTTAAGACTGGCGCAGTTTTGGCAATATTGGTTTTTTCATCGGCTAATAACCCTAATTGATGCCATGCACTGATGCGAGCTAAATAAGTATCATAAGCCACACCTAGCGGCGCTTTTGTCGTCAATATTTCAGAAATTGATTTACCTTCACCAAAGCTCAATAGCACCATGACATCTAGCGCACTCAGCGCAATAAAATCTTGGGCTTGAGCTGACCATGCACAAAATCCATCCGTAGCAAACGAAATGGCAAAATGCGTTCCAATCCGTAACTGACTCATCGCATCGAGCATAGTATCGAATAGCGTATCATCGGCAGCTAACGCTTTAGGGGTAATCGACGGAGGATCAACCGGAGCGAACTCACTGATAGCCTTTACTTCTGCGTACTGAGCGAAGCGTTTGGCTACTTGGGATGGTGATAGTGAGGCGAATTGTTGCTGCATTAATGGCAACGCTAACACCTTCTCAACCAACTGACTTTGTGTAACAAGTTCAGCTGCACCAGACTGGTATTGCGACTGTAATGCACATTCAAGCATCACAAAATCAGGCTCACCTAACGGAATAGATTGCGCAGTACCGGAGACATTAGCCAATAAAGGCATGCCTTTTCGAAAAAAAATGAGTTTTTGCGGATTAATGAACACGAGTGAGCCCGTTTTATTGTTTTTTTGATTATAGCGGAAGTGTGACAAGGTGTTAACCCGTGATTTAAAAAGTTTGGTCACACTCCATACTGTTTAATGTTGATAGTTCGATTAATCATTTATCAGTGATGATTAATCACTGGCAAACTACGTACTAACCACATTCACCTAAGTATAATTGCGACTAATAATTTGCTGTCCTTTTAGCTAATCTACAACCTAAGAGATAAGGCTGTAGAGGTTATGGACAAACAAAGCTTAGGTTATATCGTATCAGTGCGAGGTACCGTTATTGATATTGAGTTTGCAACACAGTTACCGCAAGTACGTCACGTATTAAAAGCAGGGCCTGAGCGAAATGTCAGCTTAGAGGTTCAAACTCAACTCAACGAACACACAGTTCGAGCTATAGCACTCAATCCAACCTCAGGATTGGCCAAATATTGCATACAACAACAAATGAGTGGCACTGCGAACAAGTCACAGACTTATATCTATTTCACCATCGTCCCAGTGCTACCTCTGGACAATACAAGCATCATTGGCGTCGTCTGTTGCCACTTGATAATCAGTGGCAATTACAGATTCAGCAGCAGCCATGGCCAAGCAACAAACTACCTCAGTCACTAGGAAATGAGCAAGCAACATTGAGTGCGCTGGTGCGTGAATATTTGTTTGTTTGTTTATATCAAGCTTGCGCAGAATCTTTAGCCAGTGAACATGCTAGTCGACTCGCCGCAATGCAACGAGCCGATCAAAACATAGATGAAATGCTTGCGCATTTACAACATGTGTATCACCAGCAAAGACAAAATCAAATTGATTCGGAGTTGTTTGATGTGATTGCGAGTTTTACCCAATAAGTACTACCCATTGATATTCGGTCCTAACCACATTTGAGCAGTCTGATCATCCCAGCCTTTGCGTGCAGTATAATCGGTAACTTGGTCAGCTTGAATTTGTGCGACCGCAAAGTAACGCGCATCCGGATGCGCAAAATACCAACCCGATACTGCAGCCCCAGGCCACATCGCATAACTTTCGGTTAACTGCATGCCCGTTCGCGCTTCAGCTTCAAGTAGATCCCATATTAATTGTTTTTCAGTATGCTCAGGGCAAGCGGCATAGCCAGGTGCGGGTCGAATACCTTGATATAACTCACGAATGAGCGATTCATTATCTAATGTTTCATCGGCGGCATATCCCCACCCTTCGATTCGGACTTGTTGATGCAAGTATTCGGCAAAGGCTTCGGCCAAACGATCCGCTAAAGCTTTGACCATAATGCTATTGTAATCATCGCCATCCGCTAAATAAGCAGCGGATAGTTCATCTTCACCAATCCCCGCCGTAACCGCAAAAGCACCAATATAATCTTGACGTTGTGAGTCCACCGGCGCAATATAATCGCTCAAGCAATAGTTCGCCCCTTTAGGCTTATGCGTTTGTTGACGTAAATGATGCGCTACGACTACTTCCCCATCGGTATTGGTGATATGAATATCATCATCGACACTATTGGCGGCAAACACGCCATACACACCTTTTGCGGTCAGTAGTTCGTTATCACACAGATGATCAAGCATAGCTTGAGCGTCCTTAAATAACTCTGTTGCTTCTTTACCGACAACCTCATCTTCTAAAATACGCGGATATTTCCCAGCTAAAGACCAGGTTAAGAAAAACGGCGTCCAATCAATATATTCACGTAATGTGGCTAATGATACCGACACACTATGTACGCCCAATTTTTTGGGTGTGGTGATCGGTGCTTGCGCCCAATCACAGGTAAATTTGTTGTCACGTGCTTGCGCTAACGTAATCGGCTTAGTGCGCGGGGTTTTGCGTGCATGTTGATCACGGACTACCGCATATTCTTTTTGTAATTGCTCATGAAAAATCGGACGTTGGGTCGCTGAAATTAATTTCTGACAGACGCCCACGGCACGACTGGCATTGGACACATAAACCACGGGATGATCGTAATTTTGTTCAATTTTCACCGCAGTGTGTGCTTTGGACGTCGTCGCGCCACCAATCAATAAGGGTAAATCAAAGCCATTTCGTTGCATTTCTTTTGCAACGTACACCATTTCATCCAGCGACGGGGTAATCAAGCCTGACAAGCCAATCATATCGACGTTTTCGTCTTTGGCGACTTGTAGGATCTTGGCGCATGAGACCATCACGCCCAAATCAATCACTTCAAAGTTATTACATTGCAGAACCACGCCCACGATATTTTTACCAATATCATGCACATCGCCTTTAACGGTTGCCATCAATATTTTACCATTAGAGCTAGCTTTACCATCTTTTTCATCTTCGATAAAAGGTTGTAAGTGACCCACGGCTTTTTTCATGACTCGGGCAGATTTAACTACCTGAGGTAAAAACATTTTGCCTTCACCAAACAAATCCCCTACCACGTTCATGCCATCCATCAATGGCCCTTCAATAACGTGCAGTGGTTTTTCAGCGGCTAAGCGGGCTTCTTCGGTATCTTCGATGATAAAATCGGTGATCCCTTTAACGAGGCCATGCTCTAAACGCTTGTTTACTGGCAGTTCACGCCACGCTAAATCTTCAACTTTGGCGGCTTTGCCATCGCCTTGGTATTTGGGGGCTAATTCAAGTAGGTTGTCCGTAGCTTGATCGTGGCGGTTGAGGATCACATCTTCAACGGCATCACGCAATTCTTTGGGGATCTCGTCATACACTTCAAGTTGACCGGCATTCACAATGGCCATATCCATACCCGCTTTAATCGCATGATATAAAAAGACCGAGTGCATTGCTTCACGGACGGGATTGTTACCTCGAAACGAAAATGAAATATTCGACAACCCACCCGATACATGCGCATAGGGTAATTCTTGACGTATTTTGCGCGTTGCTTCAATAAAGTCTACTGCGTAATTGTTATGTTCTTCAATTCCCGTTGCTACAGCAAAGATATTCGGGTCAAAAATAATATCTTCTGGTGGAAAACCGACTTCATCGACCAAAATACGATAACTGCGTTCACAAATATCGAATTTACGCTCCACGGTATCGGCTTGCCCTGTTTCATCAAATGCCATGACAACGGTTGCTGCGCCATAACGCTTGATCAATTTAGCTTGCGCAATAAAAGGTTCTTTACCTTCTTTTAAACTGATGGAATTCACCACCGATTTACCTTGTACGCATTTTAAACCCGCTTCAATGACCGACCATTTGGAGGAATCAATCATGATCGGTACGCGTGAGATATCCGGCTCCGAAGCGATCAGATTTAAAAAACGTACCATTGCGGCTTCAGAATCCAACATGGCTTCATCCATGTTGATATCAATGATTTGTGCGCCATTTTCGACTTGTTGTTTGGCTACTTCTAGCGCAGTTTCGTAATCTTCTTCTAAGATCAAACGCTTAAACATAGCGGATCCGGTGACATTGGTACGTTCACCGATATTTATAAATGATGAGGCTGCTTGAGACATGTGACGATAATCCTAGTGTACAAACGGTTCAAGACCGGATAAACGCATTTTGGTCGGTAAGTTAGGTACCTTTCGTGGTGCAAATTTTTGCACTGCTTGGGCAATCGCGGCAATATGTTCAGGGGTACTGCCACAACAGCCGCCAACAATATTGACCAAACCCGATTGTGCCCATTCTTGAATATGCTCAGCCATTTCAGTGGCATCCATATCATATTCACCAAATTCATTAGGCAAACCGGCATTAGGATGAGCGGAGACTAAACAATCAGCCACCGTAGATAATTCGTTGACATACTGGCGCAACAAATCCGGTCCTAACGCACAGTTTAGACCCATCGCTAATGGCGATAAATGGTGCATAGAATGATAGAACGCTTCGGTGGTTTGTCCCGATAGCGTGCGCCCAGAAGCATCCGTAATCGTCCCAGATACCATCACGGGATAACGCTCACCACGTTGTTCAAATACGTTTTCGACAGCAAACGCTGCGGCTTTAGCGTTAAGCGTATCAAAAATAGTTTCGAGCATAATGATATCCGCTCCCCCATCCAACAAGGCATGAGTCGATTCTTCATAAGCGACAACTAACTCATCAAACGAGACGTTGCGTTTACCAGGATCATTCACATCCGGTGAAATAGATGCTGTGCGATTTGTCGGCCCTAGCACCCCTGCGACAAAGCGTGGTTTATCCGGCGTCGAATATTTATCGGCGGCTTGGCGTGCTAAGCGCGCAGCAGCCAGATTGATGTCTTTGGCAATGTCTTGCATATCATAATCGGCCATCGCAATTGTGGTGGCGTTAAACGTGTTGGTTTCGATAATATCGCACCCGGCTTCAAGATATTGTTCGTGAATAGTACGAATGGTATCAGGCTGAGTCATCGCTAATAAGTCATTGTTACCTTTGACATCACAATGCCAGTCGGCAAACTGTTCGCCCCGATAATCACTTTCAGAAAATTGATAAGCTTGGATCATAGTCCCCATCGCACCATCTAAAATTAAGATCCGCTCTTGGGCTATTTGCGCTAACTGCGCAGGAAGTTGTGCGTTAAATTGGGTGGTAAGTTGAGTCGACACGTTGTCATCACCTTAAAAAATAAAACGTTAGGAAAGAGTAGTTAAATCATACGGCGTGGTCTGATATACATAATAGTTCAACCAGTTAGTATAAAGTAATGTTCCATGCGAGCGCCATGAAACTAAGGGCGCTTGTGTCGGATCATCGTTGATAAAATAATTAACCGGTAATGCAGGATCTTGGCCATTGGCACAATCTCGAGCATATTCGTCAGCCAAGGTATTGGCATCGTATTCCGGATGTCCGGTGACAAAGACATGGCGTTTATCTTTGGTCGCAGCGATATAGGTGCCCGTTTCAGCAGACGATGCCAGTACATCAATATCAGGAATACGTTCATAGGCCGCTTGCGGCACATTGCCAAAACGTGAATGAGGAGCATTAAACACAGGATCAAATCCACGCATCAGTTCATTAGTCGGTGCCAACACTTGATGTTGATACACACCAAACAGTTTATCTTGGCGTAATTCACGCATTTGCCCATAAAAATGGTACATCGCGGCATGAGCAGCCCAACACAAATATAACGTAGACTGGACATTTGCTTTGGCCCAATCAAGGATCTCTTGCATATCAGACCAATATTTGACGTCTTCATACGCCATAAAACCAAGAGGAGCGCCAGTAATGATCAACCCATCATATTTTTTATGTTTAATTTGGCTAAAGCCTTTATAAAAATCGTCCATATGCGATTGCGGCGTATTTTTAGATAATTGATTATCGATACGTATAAGATCAATATTAATTTGTAATGGTGTATTGGAAAGTAAGCGCAGGATCTGCACTTCGGTCTCAATCTTATTTGGCATAAGATTTAAAATACCGACTTCCATTGGTCGAATATCCTGATTTGACGCGCGTTCCATATCCATAGCAAAAATATTTTCACTATCGAGAATACCTAGCGCAGGCAGGTCAACGGGGATTCGAATAGGCATACACACCTCACAATTTTGTCCAATGGGATCATTGTGAATGATTTTACCTAAAAGTCAATATTTACGTCTAGACGTCTAAACGTCTTGACTGCTATTTTAGTTATTAGTGTGCAGATTCTTTAACAATCCGACTTCTGCACGGTCCAGATCGCATGCCGCCATTATATCATCGATATTCGCACCTTCAGCAAGCAACGTTGAGGCTTTAGCATAGAGTTTTATTTGTGGATCACGCTGATCAATTTCTTGAGTATGTGCCTGAATAAATTGAATTTTTTCTCTATTACTAGCCAACATATCGACGCATTCTTGCAGTTGTAATTGCAGCGCATCATGTGCGACACGAGCAGACTTGGTAGATTGTTAGAGTTTTTTAATCACATCAAATGCGGTATTGAGTTCGCTGGTGATTTGTTGTTGCTCAAGTCGTACTTGTTTCACTTCGTGTTTAGTCGCAAAAAATATTTTAGCCACAACAATAGCGACTACCGTTAGTGTAATAGCCATCATTGCAACTACTGGAGATACTGATTCTATCAACTCAAGCATTAGATCCCGCCTAATTTATCCCACTCATCGTCATTGAGCATTCTATTTAAGTCGACTAATATTAGCAGCTCATCGTCTCGATTAGAAACACCTTGGATAAATTTAGTACTTTCTTCAGTTCCTACATTCGGTGCCGAATCAATTTCTGATGATTTTAGGTAGACTACTTCGGCAACACTATCCACCATAATTCCGACGACATGCTCATCGGCTTCGATGATGACAATCCGTGTATTATCGGTGATGTCACCTTGCGGCAGACCAAACTTAGCGCGAGTATCAATCACCGTCACCACGTTTCCACGTAGATTGATAATCCCTATTACGTATTCAGGTGCGCCCGGCACCGGAGCGATTTCAGTATGACGCAGTACTTCTTGTACCTGCATGACATTGATACCATAAGTTTCATCGCCTAAACGATACGTTACCCACTGTAACACTTCATCGTCACCGTCGACGGTACTATCAATTTGGCGTTCTTCTTTCATTTTTATCTCCTAAAATCGGTCTGATTCTGTACAGTTTGATTACTTTGGTAATATTGCGTAAACGGTCATTAGATAACTCGATTACGTTTGATCACTATTCAAATCTGTGACCACAAATTTCAAACCATCTTATTGCAGTATTAGCAGTGTCTGATTTCCATCGTCGGCTTCTTTAATCCTAGAAAAATCTAAATCCTTTAACAATATGAAACATTGTATAAAAATCGTCTTCCACTAAAATTTTTTATGTCTGTATCTATTGAATAACTGTTTTTTATTACATTGTATGTTTACGCTTCTTCAGCATGCCAAGAGCGTAATTTTGATTTTAATTTTAACATTGCTTGACTGTGAATTTGACTCACACGAGACTCGCTTACGGTAAGCACTTCAGCAATTTCTCGTAAATTAAGATCTTCATCATAATATAACGATAACACTATCGCTTCCCGTTGAGGCAAAGTTATAATTGCTTTGGCTAACGCTTTTTGAAACGAACCTTTGACAAGCTCATCATAGGGCGTATCAGCAGATTTGTTTTTATTTGTTGTAATAACATCTTCAGCGAGACCCAAATCTTCAATACCAACTAATTTCCCGGCATAAACTTCATTCAGCATTTGATGATATTGTTTGATATCTACCCCTAACTGTTCCGCCACATCAGTATCATGAGCATCTGCGCCTGTTTCTTTTTCCACTATCGAAATGGCTGCGCTGATTGCTCTTGAGTTTTTGTGCACTGAACGCGGTGCCCAATCCCCTTTGCGGATATCATCAAGCATGGAACCGCGTATACGGATCCCTACAAAGGTTTCAAAACTCGCACCTTTACTACCATCAAATTTTTTGGCTGCTTCTAAAAGCCCAATCATTCCGGCTTGAATCAAATCATCGACTAAGACACTTGCCGGTAACCTCACCATCAAGTGATGTGCGATACGCTTAACTAATGAAGCGTGCTTTTCTACTAATGCAGTGCCATCCAATGATTGAATATATGCTTTTGCTTTTGTGTTCACAGTACATCTCCTAATGCTTTTTTGGCCACTAACTTCTCAATGAAAAATTCTAGATGACCACCAGGTTGCTTGGGAATAGGCCAATCCATCGCTCGTTGCGCAATGTTATTTACCGCTATGACAGGTGGTGAAGCAGGATATGCATCAACAAGTAGACATTGTTTTCTAAATGATTTTTGAATGTTTTCATCAAAAGGGAGCGTGTCCATTAGTTCTAACGACACATCAAAGAAACGGCTTTCTACCATCGATAACTTTTGAAATATTTCTTGTACTTCACGAATATGTAAGACCATGTTGGCAACAATTTTAAATTTAAACGCATCTTTTACGGGGTTTAACACTTTGATTGACGTATGCCCATCTCTCAGGGATTTAGATTGTTTACAGACCACGACTAGGACGTCTTGATCGGTCCGCATGAAGTATATTTTGGAACTTTCATCCAGTGATAACGTACCACTTTTTACTTGTTCATTGAGTTGACGGACATGACGAATTTGCTGACTTTCGCACACTAGCGAACAAAACAAGATTGGTTTATTGGATTTTTTACGCTTTTTGGAGTTGTTAATTAAAAAGCTGCGACACTTTTCAATACTGGCGGTCAATGCAGAATAAGTAAAGACCCCATCAATCTCAGCACCGACCTTCAGTAACTCAATGGTTTTTGAAAATTCCACTGAGTGACAGTTTTCACCTAGAAAATTAACAATAGTTGACAAGTTTTGGCGACGACTGATGTCATCACTAATGATTAATGAATTTCTCATAGCTTCCATGCTTTTAGTTTTATACAAATATCCTTTATAATTGCTACCCAAATACATAAAAAAGCTGTTGATATTAAAGGCTCTTATTCAACAGCAAGACAATCCGATATCTTAGTAAAAGAGCAACACTTGTTTACCAACTATAACAATATTTTGACGTTTGTCATCATTGTGGCCCTAAGACAAATGCGACAATTCGTGTAGGAGATGTGCCATTAAAGACACAAGAGAATGATTTTAAATGATTAATTATTTTATTATTTATGTAATCTTTTTCTTATTTTAGCGTAAACAAGAAATACTAGTTATCAACAGGCTAAGGTTTCAACAGCTCTAACATCCTGATATTTACAACTTAAAGGGGCGTTCATCTCTCGACCATAATGCATAAAATTAAGCCTATACGCTGTTAGTAACAGCGTCAAACGACAACAATTTTTGCCACACGAACCTGAATATTTAGTGATTGCCGTAAAACTTTCACATATCAACGATTATAATATTCTGGTAACGACAATATTGTCAGTATCTCATTCGTCACTGCTATTTCACCATTCTCACACAGAAAATATTTAAACTTCAGCGCAGCAATATTAGATTCGATGTATTGGACATATAGCAAGTAATGCAAGTTCGTCTATTGAGGTTTATATGTGTTAGCTTATTTATATGTGTTAGCTTAAGTGTATAAATCAGGTAAATTTGTCGCTAATCTCTGCTAATTTTTTGAAAGAGTGCAAAGTCAGTCGGTGATACGACCATTGTTAAAAAATAGTCGTTCTAAAAAGAAATTACCGCTAAAATCGTAAAGAAAACAAAGGTAGATGAGATATTATGTCAATTGACAATATTAATAACGGATTAGCTAACAACGCTCAGTTAGATAATCAAGGCACAACTCAACAACATGAAGCTCCAATTGCAAGTAAAACCACAGCGAAAACGGTTGCTCAAAACTCAATATCATTGACACCATATGTACAAAATTCGCACAAATGTCATAATGAAGTACTCGAAGCGCCAGTGAATAAAGCTAAAGTTGATCAATTACGTACTTCCATTTCAAATGGTGAATACCGTGTTGTTCCAAAAGACTTAGCGTCAAAAATTACTAAAATGAAAACCCTGATATTTGGTTTTTAATGTCACATAAAAAATCAAATAGACTATCTATAGGCATTATTTAGATTAACAATTGGTGCAGCAAAAACAACACCTCAGTGGTGCAGGTACCAATATTGTATTAAGCCAACCGACTGAGACCTATTTTAATATTGTGTATATCCAACCCGATGTCAGTGTTATTCAAACTGAAGATACATTTTTATCTCATAATATTCAGACCAATGACTGGGTCGTCGTGGTTGAGTAATTTCGATTACTAGGGTGATCTAAACACGCTATAATCAGTAAAAATAAAAAATATTTAAAGGGACTGTTCATGGCAAACCATAGCCCACATAATCAAGTTGAGAGAAGCTCGCATGATGCTGATGATATTGCCGCGTTTACCCAGGAAATGGCCGACGTCGTACCTATTAAACACAATGACAAAGTGGCGATCAAAGCCAATGATGTATTAGATTTAGCACGAAAACTAAAGCGAGAAGCCCTCGAAAAAGAAGAACATTACAATCAATATGGTTTATCGCTGACACTGAACCATCCTATTGATCCCTATGATGTCATCAGTTACAAGCAAGATGGTATACAAAACGGCGTATTTAAAAACCTACGTTTAGGCAAGTATTCATTAGAAAGTCGCCTTAAATTGACACAAATGACAATTGAAGAAGCTAAAAATACGCTTGCTGAAGCTGTTGAATTGAATTTCACACGTGGGATTAGAGTCATGTTAATTCAACATGGCCTAGGATTACACAGTCAACCGGTACCGGGTAAATTAAAAAGTTATGTCAATATGTGGTTACCCACCATTCCCCATGTTATTGCTTGCCATTCGGCACAACCAGCACATGGAGGGTTAGCAGCCACTTATGTCATGATGAAGAAAAACCCTCACCAGAAAATGATTAATCGTGAAAAACACGCCAAGAGAAGTTAAAAAAACACCGCAGCGTTAGCACTTGCATTGATTGCCGCAGTCACTGTCAGAATAATGACAGCCAAAAAGACACTTGTAAATCCGATTTTTTTATTACGTTTTAACATCTAACACACTCATCTGAACTTTTATTATTATTTTTTTTCAGTAAAAATTATGGAATATGTTTAATTTCTATTTGAAACTAGCAATAAATACCAAAGATTTACATATAAAGAAGGTTAGCAATAACTAACCTTCTTTTATATTAAAACATAAATGAATATTTACAAGTGATTAATTTACATACTTACGTGCGTTTCTAAATAATCTCATCCATGGGCTATCTTCTTGCCACTGCGCTGGATGCCACGAGTTAGCAACGGTTCTAAAGACACGCTCCGGATGAGGCATCATTATTGTCACTCGACCATCGTTTGACGTTAGACCGGTAATGCCGTTAATCGAACCATTGGGATTCGCTGGATATTGCTCAGTTACTTGGCCGTTGTTGTCCACGTAACGCAGGCTGACTTGTTGTTGCTGTTCAATCTGTGTCAATGCTTGGCTTGATGCAAACTCAGCATGCCCTTCACCGTGCGATACCGCAATTGGCATTCTTGAACCTGCCATACCTGCAAATAATACCGAAGGCGACGCTTGAACTTCAACCATAGCGACACGTGCTTCGAAGCGAGCGGATTGGTTTTGCACAAAGTGCGGCCAATTTTCGGTACCCGGGATAATACTGTGTAAGTTTGACAACATCTGACACCCATTACACACCCCCAAAGCAAAGGTCGAATTACGCTCAAAGAATGCGGCAAATTCAGCTTTTGCTTGTTCGTTATATAAAATGGATTTAGCCCAACCCTCACCCGCTCCTAATACATCACCGTAAGAGAAACCGCCACAAGCTGCTAATCCTTCAAACTGATCTAAGGTTACTTTTCCTGAAAGGATATCCGACATATGTACATCAATCGCACTAAACCCAGCACGGTCAAACGCTGCAGCCATCTCATAATGAGAGTTGACACCTTGCTCACGTAAAATAGCGATTTTAGGTAACACACCCTTAGCAATATACGGCGCACTGATATCTTCATTCAAGTCAAAACTTAATTCGGCATGCAAACCTGGATCCGTTTGATCTTGTTTTGCTGCATGTTCTTGTTTAGCTGTTGCTGGATTATCACGCATTGCTTGCATGCTATAGGTGGTTTCAGCCCACATTGTGCGGAGCTCAATACGTGATGCAGAGACGAGCGTTTCACCAGCTAGAGTCATTGTGATTGCATCACCCGCAATCGGCTGACCAATGATATGCGCACAATGCGCTAACCCATGCTCAGCAAGCACAGCTTGAACATTGTCAAGTTGCGTCGCAGAGACTTGGATGACACCACCTAATTCTTCATTAAACAAAATTGGTAACGCTTGAGTGCTATTTCCCAATGCAGACAGATCGACGTCTAGACCACAGTGACCCGCGAACGCCATCTCAACTAATGTGGTGAATAAACCACCATCAGAGACATCGTGATAAGCCAAACATTGTTGTTGACTCACTAATGTTTGCAGCGCATTAAAGTAGCCTTTCAATAATTGCGCATCATCAACGTCTGGAACAGTATCACCTAATTGGCCATACACTTGGGCTAAACACGAACCACCTAAACGCTGCTGACCTTGACCTAAATCGATATAAATTAAATGTGAATCACCTTGGTCAAGATGTAGTTGTGGCGTTAATGTTTTACGAATATCTTGAACCGCACCAAACGCAGTAATCACCAGTGATAAGGGCGACGTCACCGTTTTAGTTTCGCCATTTTCTTCCCACTGGGTTTTCATTGACATGGAGTCTTTACCCACTGGAATTGCCAAATCTAAAGCAGGACACAACTCTTCGCCAATCGCTTTAACGGCTTCGTATAAACCCGCATCTTCACCTGGGTGACCCGCTGGGGACATCCAGTTGGCTGATAATTTAATGCGCTTCAATGAGCCTATATCCGAAGCGGCAATATTGGTTAAGGCTTCGGCAACGGCTAAACGTGCTGATGCGGCATGATTAATCAGTGCAACCGGCGTACGTTCACCAAGCGCCATCGCTTCACCATGATAGGTATCAAAGGATGCAGCGGTGACGGCGACATCTGCGACGGGAATTTGCCACGGCCCGACCATCTGGTCTCGCGCAACTAAACCGGTCACGGAGCGATCACCGATGGTAATGAGGAAGGTTTTTTCTGCAACCGTCGGTAAGCGTAATATGCGACCAATAGCATCTTCAACCGAGACACCATCAAGCACGACTGGTGAACCCGTAAAGCTAGCACTTGTCACATCACGGTGCATTTTAGGTGGCTTGCCCAATAACACATCTAATGGCATGTCGATTGGATTGTTGTTATGTACTTTATCGGTAAGTAACAAATGTGGAGCTTGTGTGGCTTCACCAACAACGGCAAATGGCGCACGTTCACGTTCACATAATGCGCTAAAGATAGCTAGATTTTCAGGTGCAACCGATAACACGTAACGTTCTTGAGATTCATTACACCAGATTTCATGTGGTGACATACCAGGCTCATCATTCGGCACGTTGCGTAATTCGAAATTACCTCCACGCCCTCCATCGTTAACCAGTTCAGGGAATGCATTCGAAATACCACCGGCACCAACATCGTGAATGAACTGGATAGGATTGTCATCCCCCATTTGCCAACAACGGTCGATGACTTCTTGACAGCGACGTTCCATTTCAGGGTTATCTCGTTGTACCGATGCAAAATCCAGATCTTCATTGGACTGCCCTGATGCCATTGATGAAGCAGCACCACCGCCCAAACCAATGTTCATTGCTGGTCCACCCAAGACAATCAACTTAGCACCGACGGTGATTTCACCTTTTTGTGTATGCGATTTACGAATGTTACCTAAGCCACCCGCTAACATGATAGGTTTGTGATAGCCACGTACTTCTTGGCCATTAAAACTCGTTACTGTCTGTTCATAGGTACGAAAATATCCAAGTAAGTTAGGACGACCAAATTCATTATTAAATGCAGCGCCACCTAATGGCCCTTCTAGCATAATATCTAATGCCGATACGATGCGTGACGGTTTGCCATAAGCGATTTCCCACGGCTGAGCCAACCCAGGAATATGTAAATTAGAAACACTGAAGCCGACTAAACCTGCTTTTGGTTTAGAGCCTCGTCCAGTTGCTCCTTCGTCACGAATCTCACCACCAGAACCTGTTGCGGCACCAGCAAAAGGAGCAATCGCTGTTGGGTGATTATGGGTTTCAACTTTCATCAAGATATCAATAGCTTCTGCATGATACTCATATTGATGACTCGTAGGTGAAGGGAAAAAACGTCCCGCAGTATTGCCTTCCATTACGGCAGCATTATCCGAATAAGCAGAATGAACAAATTCAGGCGTGTGGGCGAATGTGTTTTTGATCATCTTAAACAATGATTTAGGCTGAACTTCACCATCAATTGTCCAATCAGCGTTAAATATTTTATGACGGCAGTGTTCAGAGTTTGCTTGAGCAAACATATATAATTCGATGTCATTTGGATTACGCTTAAGGCGTGTAAAACTGGTAAATAAATAATCCACTTCATCGTCAGCTAACGCAAGGCCATAGTTAATGTTCGCATCCACGAGCGCTTGTTTACCTTGGCCTAAGATGTCTACCGATGCAAAATGCCCTGGCGCCTCGGTAACAAACAAATTATGAGCATCATCCATATCATCCAGTACAACTTGCGTCATACGATCATGAATCAGTGCTTTAACTTGCTGGCGTTGTTCATCAGTTAAATAGGCACTCGTCGTCAAATAATATGCTTCGCCACGTTCCACTTTGCTAACATTGGATAATCCACAATTGTGTGCGATATCCGTTGCTTTTGATGACCACGGTGAAATCGTACCAAAGCGAGGCGTCACTAAAAACAGCTCTCCGGCATGATCGAAATCGTTACGCTTTGGCCCATACGTTAATAACTTACCCAACACTGCATGCTGTGCATCCGATAACTCAGTAGATACAGCGATAAAATGCACATATTGAGCATTAATAGCGGTGACAGGGAGACCTTGAGATTGACAAGCGTCGAGTAATTTTTGATTGGCAAATTCAGATAACGAGGTGCTGCCGGGCAGGATTAACATAACGTGGATTCCAGACTGATGAAGGACAAATTTCAATGTTCAATTATAGAATAAATAAGACAATTTGATAAGAAACATTTACCATAGCAAGTATATCGGTTAACTTTTAACCTAACTGTCCGGTTAAAATATTTTGAGAAGGCAATGTCATGAATTATTCTTCGAGTTTGACGCCACCAATCCCACATTGGGCGAAACTGCGTTTTGCTTTATTGATGCTATTGCTAGGCACATTTTCTGGCTGTTATGACTTTGCCAAACCGAGTAATGAGCTAAAACGTATTTTACAGGAAGACAAAATCGTCATTGCCACCGAGTATGGTGCCAATTCTTACTATTTACAAAATGATCAACCCAGTGGTTTCGAATACGAGTTAGCAAAAGGTTTTGCTGACTTTATTGGTGTAAAGTTAGAAATTAAACCTTATTACTCCGACGCTAACATGCTAAAAGATTTGCAGCACCAGCGGGTCGATGTCATTGCTTCGCAATTTGCCTTTTCTGCCGAAACCTTGACTCAATTTAAATTAGGTCCGGCGTATCAATATTACACTCATCAAGTAGTGGTGCATCGTAATGCCCGGTCTTTATCTGCCTTAGATCAACTCAGCGGTAAGGTCTTTGTCCAGCGCAATAGTCAGCAAGCGGCAATATTACAGGCTCAGCTTCCAGAAATGGACAATGATGCGCTCAATTGGCAACAAGTTGATCAATATGATGATGAAGAATTGTTATTAATGGTCGCCGAACAAAAAATTGATGCGACGATTGCAAATTCAGCCTTAGTCAATGTGATGCGTCGACATTACCCCGCAATTAAAATGGGACTAGATTTGAATGTCACTGCAGCACAGCAATGGTTACTGCATCCTCATCAGGACGATTCTTTGCTCGGGGCATTATTAGAGTATTTTGGACAACTACAACATAGCGGTGAATTTAGCCGTTTGATTGATAAGTATTTTGGCCACATTCGCGAATTTGACTATGTTGATACACGCGCATTTTTAGCTGCCATTGAAGCACAGTTACCGACTTATCAACCTTGGTTTGAGCAGTATTCGGGTGAATTTAATTGGCAATTATTGGCCGCAACCAGTTATCAAGAAAGTCATTGGAAGCGCAATGCTCGTTCACCTACCGGTGTAAGGGGACTGATGATGTTAACCCTGCCCACGGCGAAGGAAGTAGGCATAAAATCACGGCTTGATCCTGAGCAAAGTATTCGTGGTGGAGCGACGTATTTACGCAGTTTATATAATCGTATTCCGGCTCGTATTAATGATCCTGATAAATTGTATTTTGCACTAGCAGCATATAATCTTGGATTAGGGCACGTTGAGGATGCGCGTATTTTGACGCAACGAAAAGGATTTGATCCTGATTTATGGGTTGACGTAAAACAACATCTACCACTACTTAAACAAAAACAACATTATCAAAACACGAAATATGGGTTTGCGCGAGGGGATGTGGCTGTAAAATATGTTGAAAATATCCGCAGATATCATGATAGTTTAATGTATATTAGCCAACAAGACAGTACTACGAGTCAGTAATTATAGGAAAACAATCATGAGAAAAAGTAAATTTTACCGTTCCAATAGAGCGCTCGCGCCAAGCTCATCGCGTCGTCGTTTAATGCTAAAACGCAATCACAAAAAAATACTCCAACGTCGTAAATTATTCAATTTATTCAATATTGATGCGGATAACGTTGAGGCCTAACTACTCTTCCTGTGCAGCTTTGTTGGCTTGTTTGAGCGCTTTAATTTGCGCACGACGTCCTTTAAAAAAAGCAGAGATCTTACTCGAGCATTCTTCAGCTTTTACCCCCCGTTGCACCTCAACTTGATGATTTAGTTTATCGTGTTGCAAAAGGTTTAAAATACTACCCGCACAACCAGTCTTATGATCAGATGCGCCAAATACCGCACGCTTAATTCGGGCATGCACGATTGCGCCAGCACACATAGCACAGGGCTCTAGCGTGACATAGATAGTCGCATCTAAGATTCGGTAATTGTTGATATTTTGGGCTGCAGACTGGATAGCCATAATTTCTGCATGACCGCAGGGATCATTATCAATGATAGAACGATTATAGCCTTCTCCAATAATCTGATTATCCAATACGATCACCGCTCCGACTGGAACTTCTCCAATCCCCTCGGCCTTGTCCGCTAGAGTCAGTGCGTGAATCATCCATAATTCATCTTGCGCTAATAGGCTTAGGTCTGACATTGGTGAGTTTACTCAATTATTAGTAATTTTGACAAAATTCAGTATAGCACATATCGTGTCTACAAAATTAACCACTTGAAAAGGTTATGTTTTATATTTGGCACAGAACTTGTTATCTTGTCTATACTAATTATAAAAAGGAACCATTATGAATATGACTGCTATCGCTATCGTTGCGATTTGTTGCTGGGCATTAGTTGCTATCGTTGAGGCTGCAAAATCTAATAAAAAACACAACGTGTCTGAAGTTAAACGGGAAGAATTAGAAAAGGAGCTACTTAGCTTAAAATCTCGAGTTGAAACGTTAGAACGCATTGTCACAGATGAGAGTTACAGCTTAAATAAAGAATTTAATAACCTCAAATAAATACTCGGCAGATTAATGCCCATCCAACAGATGCCTTTCAGCACGCTCGACTCGCCGAGGTTTACCACTGATAACTAAGATGTCATTATCATGTAACACTTCGGTCAAAGCTGGATTTTGGATTACGTCATTACCCCGTTTTATTTTACGCACATGGACGCCATATTTGACTAAGTCACACGCAGCAATCGTGCGACCAACCGCCCAAGCAGAACGGTTAAGATTAATCGCATGCATAAATTGTAATTTATCCGCGCTTTCATAATTCAGTTCTGTGGTTTCACCCGGGTAAAAACCATGAAGGTGATCATACTTGCCTTTACGTTCATTGCGGATGCGCTTTAAGATCCGTGCTATTGGCACTCCGCTATAGTGATAGACTTGTGACACTAACATGAGCACGCCTTCTTGCAGTTCTGGGACAACTTGTGTCGCACCACAATTATATAATGCCTCTAACGCATAATCTTTGCGCGTCCGGACAATTATCGGGATTGTAGGATTAAAACTCCGTATACATTGAATACACTGTGTTACTTTTGGAATATGGTCAAACGTAATGATGACGGAAGCAGCCGAATCAACATTAACACTTTGTAAAATCGCTTTGTTCGAGACATCACCGTAAATCACTGGCTCATTCGCCATTTGTGATTCTTGTACACGTATGGGATCAATGTCTACTGCCACATAGCTAATCTTTTCCATATCTAACATTCGTGCCGTTGACTGCCCTACACGTGCAAAGCCTAAAATGATGACATGCCCCGATCGCTCGACGTCTAATACCTGCGCATTGTTAATAATACTAGCAGTATCATCCGGTGCAAAAAAATGCGCAAAGCGTACACTATTGGCGACTAAATACGGGGTTAACGTCATGCTCAAGATACCAATACTGACTAAAATAGAAGCGGTGGTAGGATCTAAAATAGTATGAGTTACAGCGAGTGAAGCAAGAATAAAACTAAACTCTCCCATTTGGCAGACCTTAAATGCCGCTGCCCACGCATCATTAGCATCTGTATTAACTAGCATTGCAGAGAAGCGCACAATTAAGATTTTTAGCGCTAACATTGCGATTAATCCAATAATGATAATCCCCGCATATTCGAATACCACTGCCAATTCTAAACGCATACCAACCGTCACAAAAAACAAGCCCATCAAGATATCCTGAAATGGCCGGATATCTGATTCAAGCTGATACTTATACTGACTTTCACCAAGCATCATGCCTGCAATAAAGGCACCCAGCGCAAGTGATAGCCCCATCGCATAAGTCAAACCCGCAGCCATTAACACAACGGTTAATGTCGTTAATACAAATAATTCATCGGTACGTGTATTGGCAATTTCTCTAAATAATTTAGGTAACACCCATTTGCCGATCAACATCAACGATGTGACCACCACGCCCCCTTTGACACACGCAATAGCAATCAATAGTGCAAAGGAAGTATCGGAAGGGTTATTAGCTAATGGGATTAAAATCAAAAATGGCACGACAGCAATATCTTGAAATAACAAAATCGATACAGCAAGCTGGGAACGCGGCGTATTTAAGGTCCCCATTTCAGTAGTCTGTTTGATCACGATTGCAGTTGAAGACAAACCTATAATGCCACCAATGACCAATGCTGCGGATATTGAAAAACCTAACAAATACGCAATACTCGCCGCCACCAAGGTGGTCAGTAACATTTGCCCTAGACCAAGGCCAAAGACCAAATGCCGCATCGCTTTGAGTTTGGGTAACGAAAATTCTAAGCCTAAGGTAAACAATAAAAATACAATGCCAATATCCGCTAAGACATGCATTTCTTCAATATGGTCAAATAAATTGAAGACACTCGGTCCAACGACAATCCCCGCAAACAAATACGCTAAAATTGGAGGTAAATTAATCCGCTTAAAACACCATGTTGAAATCACAGCGACAACCAATAAGCTTAGGACAGAAATAAATTCAGTTGGCATAAATTAGTCCTTGCTCAGTATATATTCGACACCATTACACCATAGCAGTTCATCATGACTATTGCGTCGCAGTACTAACGTAAATGGACGCAACCACGGCGGCACAGACCAAGCCTGATACCATTGTTTAATGGGTTTATGATGCCGTGCATCGCAAGGTTTAACTTTATAGCTTAGTGGCACAGCTTGATAGGTCATATTCGCGTCCGCTGGATTTTCGCGGTTAACTAACTCGCTGTACATTGCACTGGCATGCTCTAAACTCGTCTGCCAGACACAATACAGATGAGCTTGATAACGGAAAAAATGAATTTTATGACCATATTGATTGACGAGACTCAGCTGACCTTGGGCACCTGATTTAGCGCTAAGCACTTGTTCTAAACTACGCAGTTGCTGTTGACTGAGCACGACGTCAGCATACCGCTGGGCGAATAAACGCATTATTTGTGCTTGCCACTGGGTTGAAAATTGCGCTAATACACTTAACGATAGCTCATCCCCGCGCAAACACGTTGTTAATTTTTCATTGGTCGCATCGAGCAATAACGCTTGTTCTTGCGTTAATACTTGCATACTCCGCACCACGTTATTTATCCAATGTGGCCAGCGTTGACTTAATGCTGGCAGAATCTCATGGCGTAAAAAATTACGATCATACTCAGTGTCTTGATTACTCGGATCTTCAACCCAATCTGATGCTTGTAAAGCATGTTGCGCATAGCTATCAATCTGCTCTTGTGTGATCCCTAACAGCGGTCTATACATGATCATATCTGGATGAGCACCAAAACGATGAAATTGCGTTTGCCAAACAGCCATGCCTGATAAACCTTGACTACCAGCCCCTCGTTTAAGGTTTAGGAATAAGGTTTCAACTTGGTCATTAGCGTGTTGCCCAAGCAGTAATACACCATCATCTGCCATTGTTGAAAATAACGCTGTATAACGAGCTTCACGTGCATTGGCTTCGATGTTACCGTTGACTGAAACCGCAACGTCCAAAACCACACAAGTGAGTTCATAGCGTTTGGCTAATGCAACACAATGCTCAGCCCAACTTGATGAGTGAACTTGAAGATGATGATTGACATGTAACAATGTAAGAGGGTATGCCGCAGTTGTCGGCCATTGCTGCATTAACGCATCAAGTAACACAACAGAATCTTTGCCGCCACTGAGCGCTAAATACACTGGACGCTCAGCAATAAACGTCCAGTGAGGAGAGGTTAAATCAAGTAGACGCTTAACAGTAGCCAAACGACATAAGTCTTTCGTAACGTTGGGCTTTAAGCTCATCTAGACTCAGTGCTTTTAATTGCGCTAATTGATGTTTAACTGTTGCTTTAAAATTTGCAGCCATCGCTGGGTGATTGCGATGTGCACCACCTAATGGCTCTGCAATAATATCGTTAATTAAGCCAAGAGACTTAATTTGTGCTGCTCCAACCCCCATTGCTTCAGCGGCAAGAGGTGCTTTTTCTGCACTCTTCCACAATATAGAAGCACAGCCTTCCGGAGAAATGACTGAGTAAGTTGAGTATTGCAACATGTTAACCCGATCGCCAACTCCAATGGCTAATGCACCTCCTGAACCACCTTCACCAATCACAGTACAAATAACCGGTACATTCAGCTCTGCCATTTCTTTAAGATTACGTGCTATGGCTTCTGACTGGCCACGCTCTTCTGCGCCAACACCGGGGTACGCTCCAGGAGTATCAATTAAGGTAATGATTGGAAGATTAAATCGCTCTGCCATTTTCATTAAGCGCAGTGCTTTACGATAGCCTTCAGGTTTCGGCATACCAAAGTTACGCTTGATTTTTTCATGAGTATCACGTCCTTTTTGATGACCAATAATCATCACCGGCTCATTGTCTAACATGGCTAACCCACCAACAATCGCTTTATCATCGGCATAGGCGCGATCACCGGCTAATTCATTAAAATCGCTAAACGCATAAGCGATGTAATCATGGGTATATGGACGTAAAGGGTGACGTGCTAGCTGTGATACCTGCCACGCACCAAGATCTTTAAATATCTTTTTCGTTAGATCCTCGCTTTTTTCTTGCAGACGATTAATTTCATCTTCAAGACCCACGTCGAGTTTCCCCGTTTGGTTCACTAATCGAAGTTCTTCTATCTTGGCTTCTAGTTCAGCAACCGGTCGCTCAAAATCCAAAAAATGTACGCTCATGTACTATCCTAATAAAGTGCGGTGTATCGGTTAAGAAAACATCAGTTTGACGTTTTGTTCACCCATACATTGTCTTAATTCATGTAATAGTTGATCACTAGGGGTCACATACCATTCGGCATTTGACGTTAGTGCAACTTCTAAATCGTCATGTTGAACATTAAACTCCAACGGGCATGTACCGCCGCGATAATGCTCTAGAATACGGGATGCTTCATCAATTTTACGATTTAATTGTTGGTTGTATTCTATCGAAATTGATAACGCACGAACAAATTGTTCGCGTGCATCGGTAATATCTAACAATGATCTTACCGTCATTGTATTGCCAGCAGAGAATTCATCAAAGCTGACCTCTCCTTTTACGTACAATATTTTATCTGATTGTAGCAGTGGTTCATAGGTATCATACAGATCTGGGAACAATCTTACATCAACACGACCCGATTTATCATCTAAGGTAACAATCCCCCAACGACGCCCTTTTTTGTTGGTCATCACGCGCACAGCCAAAACTAAACCGGCGATGGCAACTTGATTGCCCTTCCCAGTAGGCTTGATATCTTTAATCCGACAATCGGTGTAATGCGTTAATTCACTGAGATATTGATTAATCGGATGGCCAGTTAAATATAACCCTAAGGTTTCTTTTTCACCATCAAGCCAGACTTTTTCAGACCACATAGGCACACTAGCAAAGGCTTGATGCGCATCTTCAGCTTCAGTTAATAAGCCAAACATATCACCTTGCCCAAAACTCTCTGCTCGTGCATGTTGCGTTGCCGCGTCTAACGCATCTTGTAATGTCGCCATAATCGCAGCACGATGTGGCCCTAAATTATCCATTGCACCGGCGAGTACTAGTTTTTCTAAGACACGCTTATTGACTTTTTTAATGTCGATTTTGGCACAAAAATCAAATAAATCAGAAAATGCACCTTGCTCAGTACGCGCTTGAATAATCGCTTCAATAGGGCCTTCACCTACCCCTTTAATTGCGCCGATACCGTATACAATTTCTTGTTGAGCATTCACCGTAAATTTATATTTACCGCTATTCAGATCAGGTGGACAAATCGTCATTCCCATGCGTTGACATTCGTCAGCTAAGGTAACGATTTTATCCGTATTATCCATATCAGCAGACATAACAGCAGCCATGAAATACGCCGGATAATGGGTCTTCAACCACAACGTCTGATACGACACCAAGGCATAGGCTGCGGAATGCGATTTATTAAATCCATACCCAGCAAATTTTTCTACCAAGTCAAAGATCTTCATCGCTAAATCAGGATCGATGTTATTATTTTTAGAACCTTCAGCAAATACCGAGCGTTGTTTTTGCATTTCTTCTGGTTTTTTCTTACCCATAGCTCGACGTAATAAATCCGCGCCACCGAGTGAATAGCCCGCCATTTCTTGGGCAATCTGCATAACTTGTTCTTGGTACAAAATAATACCGTATGTTGGCTCTAAGATGACCTGTAGACATTCATGCTGATAGCTTGCATCAGGGTAAGAAATCGCCTCTCTGCCATGCTTACGGTCAATAAAATTATCAACCATGCCCGATTGCAGTGGCCCGGGTCTAAATAAGGCAACCAATGCGATAATATCTTCAAAGGAATCTGGACGCAGACGCTTAATTAAGTCTTTCATGCCGCGCGATTCTAACTGGAACACAGCGGTAGATTCAGCGCGTTGCAGTAGTTTGAAACTTTCAGGGTCTTCTAGTGGAATTTGCGTAATATCGACCAATTCACCAGTCGATTCTTGGATCATATCAATCGCCCACTGGATGATCGTCAATGTCCGCAAACCGAGGAAATCGAACTTAACTAAACCGGCAGTTTCTACATCGTTTTTATCAAATTGAGTAACGGGGTTATTGCCTGCATCATCACAATACAAAGGTGAAAAATCCGTGATCTGCGTCGGTGCGATGACGACACCACCTGCGTGCTTACCCGCATTTCGAGTGACCCCTTCCAAGATGCGCGCCATGCTCAATAAATCTTTGACATCATCATCCATTGCTTCTAACTCGCCGAGACGAGGTTCGACATCAAACGCTTTAGCTAGTGTCATGCCCGGATCGGATGGGATCAGTTTACTGATACGGTCAACAAACCCATAAGGATGGCCCAATACTCTGCCCACATCTCGGACTACCGCTTTGGCTGCCATCGTACCAAACGTAATAATTTGCGATACCGCTTCACGACCATACATCTGTGCAACGTGATCAATTACCTCATCACGTCTATCCATGCAAAAGTCGATATCAAAATCGGGCATTGACACCCGTTCTGGATTCAAGAATCGCTCAAACAGCAAATCAAATTCAAGCGGATCCAGATCGGTAATATCCAAGGCATACGCAACTAATGATCCCGCACCAGAACCACGTCCAGGTCCAACAGGGATACCGTTGTCTTTGGACCATTGAATGAACTCCATGACGATCAAGAAATAACCAGGAAAGCCCATTTGGTTTATGACAACCAATTCGATTTCTAATCGTTCATCATATTCTTTGCGTTTTACACTACGCTCATTTTCATCAGGGAAAAGGCTTAACAGTCTGCGTTCAAGGCCTTCTTCGGACACTTTAACTAAAAAGTCTTCGGTGGATAAATCGCCTGTTGGAAAATTAGGTAAAAAATACGTGCCTAACTGAACCGTGACATTACAGCGTTTAGCTATCTCTACGGTATTGGTTATGGCTTCAGGGATATCATCAAATAACGCCACCATCTCAGCACTAGAACGCATATATTGCTGCGGTGAGTAGTGTTTCGGTCGGCGCGAGTCTTCTAACGTATAGCCATCATGAATACTGACTCGGATTTCGTGTGCGGCAAAGTTATCCTGACTGATAAAACATACTTCATTGGTCGCGACTACGGGTAAATCATGCTCTTGCGCAAAATTAACGGCAGCTTTAATATAAGTGTTTTCGTTACTACGGCCTGTTCGAATTAGTTCTAAGTAATATCTGTCGGGAAAATGAGTTTGGTAAAACGCAGCCATTTGCTGCGCACCTTTAAGGTTATTCTTGACTAGTGCTTGTCCGACGTCACCCCGTGTTGCACCAGATAAAATAAGTACACCTGCTTGATGTTCAATTAACCAATCCTTGTCAATAACTGGAAGATGATTAACATGGCCGCGTTGATAGGCTTTAGAAATCAACACGGTGATGTTTTTATAGCCGTCGTTATTGGTTGCCAGTAAGGTTAAACGAAAAATATCGTCAGACTGTGTTAAGTCTTGAACCCAAAAATCAGTACCAATAATAGGTTTTATGCCACGATTATGTGCTTCTGAGTAAAACTTCACTAAGCCACACATGTTCATTTGATCCGTCAACGCGATCGCAGGCATTTCCTGCTTTACGCACTCGTCTAACAATGGTTTGACTTTATTTAGGCCATCCATCATAGAAAAATCACTATGGACACGTAAGTGGATAAATTCTGAAGACATTTAAGCGAGCAATCCTAATCTAAAATGAGTATTAATATCGGGATAGTGTATCAAAAAACAGACTTGAACAACGACTAAAACAAATCCAAATGTGATTTATTTTTATTTTGCTTGAAGTAGCTTAGCAACGGGCTTAAATGAACGGCGGTAGTTCGGCAATATCGGTAAGTTAGCTAAACATTCAAGGTGTGCTTTGGTGGGATAGCCTTTGTGCTTGGCAAAACCATATTCTGGGTATATTTTATCCAATGCAAGCATTTCTCTATCTCGAATGACTTTAGCAATAATAGAGGCTGCACTAATACAGGCAACACTACCATCCCCTTTGACAATGGCTTCTGCCGCATAGGACCATGCTGGTAAGCGATTACCATCGACTTGAACAAAATCAGGCTGAATTGCCAATCCTTGTACAGCCCGAGTCATCGCTAATAGTGTGGCCTGTAAAATATTAATATCATCAATTTCCGCAGGTGTAGCTCGGCCAACCGACCATGCCAGCGCTCGCTCTTGAATGATTGGGAATAGCGCTTCGCGTTTTTTCTCACTGAGCTTTTTAGAATCATTGAGCTCTAAGATGGGACGCGCAGGATCGAGGATCACCGCTGCCGTAACCACATCCCCCACTAAAGGACCGCGCCCTACCTCATCGACACCAGCTATAATCATTTTAGTAAATACCTCGTCACGACGTCAGCTGATTGCTCATCCGCATGTTGTTGTAAGGTAATATGCAACTGGGTAAAACGCTGCATAATATACGCTAGGCGGTCTTGATTAATTGCAAACAAACACGAACCTTTACTCCGAACAGGTAGGCGTACAATTGTGCTATCAGGTATCGTGGTTGAGTGTGATTGGCTAACAACGCCAGCAACCTGAGTTGTTGATAGATCCAATGCTAACAAATCATTCATGTACGCACTGATTGCCTCAGGTGTCACATCGTCTTGTAATAATTCAGGTACCAATGCTTCATTCGCTAAAATATTGGGTAATGAAAAATAATCCGGTTTGTATAAATGTTGCATCATTTTATATGTCAAACCAGACATCTTATACACGGATAACATTGGACGTTTGCATAACATCGCTTCTAACGTCGCCGTCCCAGAAGACAGTAATACTGCATCACTGGCTATCATGACCTCACGTGCTGAACGACGCGTGATGATTAGCGCAGATTGAAGTGAGTCAGGATAAGTGGCTAGAAGTTGCTTAATTTGCGATTCACGCGCGGCATTGACAGCAGGGACGACCCCAACAAGGTCAGGATGACGAGTTTGCATTAACGCAAAGCTGGCTAAAAATATCGGCAATAAATGTTGTACTTCACTACTTCTTGAGCCCGGTAACATTGCCACTATAGTTGCGTCAGCATTTAAGTTTAATGCTGTCCTAGCCTTTTCTTGATCTGGCTTAAGTGCAATCGCATCGGCCATAGGGTGGCCGACAAATTGATACGGCACCTGGTATTTAGCAAATACCGGCGCTTCAAACGGAAACAGCCCCATCACGCAATCGACCGCACGCTTAATTTTATGTACACGTGATTCGCGCCATGCCCAAATAGTCGGGCTGACATAATGCACCGTCTTGATATGGTGTTTTTTTAAAAATGTTTCAATCGGAAGATTAAAATCTGGCGCATCAACACCAATATATATATCAGGTTTAAAGGCAAGTAACTGAGCTTTAAGCTGTTTGCGGATAGACAGTAAACGGGGTAAATGCTTGAGCACTTCCACTAATCCCATTACAGAGAGTTCATTCATATCAAACCATGACTGTAAGCCATTAGCTTGAGTTAAATCTCCACCGATACCTTTAATTTGCGCATTAGGGAAACGCAGTAAGAGAGTATTCACCAGACCACTGGCGAGCATATCCCCCGAAGGTTCCGCGCAGACCAGAGCAATCTTATAAGGCTTGTCTGACACCATAGCGGTGCTCATTTTAACGAATGATACCGCGATTTGGCTGACTTAAAAAATCAACCATCATGTCTAACTCAGGACAATCTTGGGCTAACACTTTGATTGCGACCAATGCTTCGGCTATCGTATTATTTTGACGATATAAGGCTTTGTAGGCACGTTTGATATTCATAATCGCTTCAGCACTAAAGCCACGTCGTTTAAGCCCTTCTGAGTTAATCGTTTGTGGAATATGTTTAAGACCATTAACCATGACAAATGGTGGAACATCACGCAATATTACTGCGCCGCCACCGGTAAAGCTATGTGAGCCAAGATGACAAAATTGATGCACCGCTGTCATCCCACCCAATATAACGAAATCACCAATATGCACATGTCCAGCGACGGTCGCGTTATTGGCAAAGATATTGTTATCACCGACCATGCAGTCATGAGCAAGGTGGGTGTTCACCATTAATAAGTTATTTGAGCCGATTTTAGTGATGCGTTGATCTTGAGTAGTACCACGATGGATTGAGCAAGATTCACGAAACACATTGTTATCACCAATGGTGAGAGTGGTTTTTTCACCCGCATATTTCTTGTCTTGGCAATCTTCACCAATCGAACAGAACTGATAAAAATGATTGCCTTTACCTATCGTGGTATCACGTTTAACTACAATATGTGATTCGAAAATACAGTCATCACCGATGACAACATTCTCACCAATGTAACAAAACGGACCAATGGTAACATTATTGCCAATGCTTGCACTGGCATCAATTATTGCAGTTGAATGGATCAAGGTTACATATCTCTCATCGCACACATGAAATCTGAGCTACACACTTCTGCGCCATCAACGCGTGCAACACCCTTGAATTTCCATATACCACGACGCTCCTTCACTATCTCGACTTCCATCTCTAGCTTATCACCAGGGACAACCGGCTTTTTAAAACGCGCATTATCGACACCTGCAAACAAATACAACTTATCGGTTTTTTCCATGCTCTTAAATCCTAAGACGCCAGCTACTTGGGCGAGTGCTTCAAGAATTAACACACCAGGAAAAATAGGTTGATCCGGAAAATGCCCCGTAAAACACGGTTCATTAAACGTAATATTTTTGTAGGCACAAATTGATTGGCCAAGCTCATAATGAGTGACTCGGTCAACTAATAAGAAAGGGTAACGATGCGGAAGTAAATCCATAATTTCACGAATTTCTATCGTGTTTAATTCATTTGACAAGGTCAAAAACTCCAAATATTGATATTGCGCGCAACAATAACCGTAAAAGCCTTAAAAACAAATCAGACCAACGCAATACTAAGAAAGTATTTTGTCGGCCTGCTTGAATTGGTGATGCTAAATTAGTTAGATTGGCTAACTTTTGCTAATACTTTTTCAGAAATATCAAACTCTGGCTTAGCATATGTTGCTGCGCCTGCATTTAATACTACGTCATAATTTTCTGCTTTCGCCACGGCATCAATCGCTTGCTTAACTAAACCCAATAATTTAGTTTGCTCTTCGTTTTGACGACGTTGTACTTCTTGTTGTAACGGTGTGGCTTTTTCTTGAAGCTCAGCACGGATAGCCATGATTTTTTCTTGTGACGCTTTCTTTTGAGCTTCAGACATAGTCGCACCATCACGTTGCAGCTTTTCTACTTCAAACTCACCGTCTTTTTGCAATTTTTGCACTTCAGCAAATTGTGCTTTGAATTCGTTATTAATGCCCTGCACGATTTGTGCAGTTTGTGGCAATGCTTGAATCACACCTTGCACATCAATGATGGCAATTTTTTGTGCAGCTACTGCTGCAGTGCTCAATAACGTCGTTGCTAGTAATACGGTCGTTGCAATTGTCTTAGTGAATGTTTTCAAAGTTTACTCCTGAATATGTATCTTATTGATACAGATTAATAATTAAAATGTTTGGCCAATATTAAAGGTGAAGAATTTCGCATCGTCACCCGGAAGTTGTTTAATCGCCTTAGAAAAACTAAATACCATTGGACCCATAGGTGAAATCCATTGTACTGACAAACCGGTAGAGCTTCTAAAGTTCTTCCAATCACCATAATCTAACAATGGATCACTGCCAGAAGCTAATTGTAAGTCTTTATACGCATCATAATCAAATTCTGTGTCCCATACATTACCGACGTCAAAGAAAAGACTAGTACGGACTGATTTATCAAACTCAGTTTCGACAAACGGAGTGGGAACAATTAACTCTAATCCCGCTATTGCCATGGCATTACCACCTAGGCTACGTTGTGATGTAAATAAACTGTCGTTTGCAGGTAATCCTGGGAATACACTGCCATCCGGCGAGGTAATAGATCCTTGTGAATAACGTTGGATACCACGAGGACCGACGGTGTTATTTTCAAAACCACGTAAGGTATCAGAACCACCCGCGGTAAAGTTTTCCGTGAATGGTAGGATTTGTTCTACTTCGTCGACATCGCCATACCCATTACCGTAGCCTAGACGAGCTCGCGCTAATACAGTCCAGCGTTGATTGCGTGACAACGGGAAGTAAAACTTAGTATCGATTGTAGATTTAAAGAACTGAACATCAGAATTAGGCGTGGTAATACTCACTGAGGCGCGTTGTGACGAACCTGCAGAAGGAAACATACCGCGGTTCAATGTATTTCTGAACCAACCAACCGATGCTTGTAAGCTATCATACTTCACTGCACCATCTGGGTTATTTGCATCTAAGAACTGACTATAAAAACGGTCTGTTTGTTCGTATGAAGAACGATTATACAACTCTACATTACTATAGGTTAGACCAAAATTAATTCGGTTTACAGCATTGATTGGGTAACCTAGGTTAGCTCCAACCGCAAATTGCTTAGAGTTATAACTGACAACGTTAAAATCACTGCCATCAAATTCGCTATAGCTCATCGTGCCGCCTAAACTAATACCATCAATGGTAAAGAAAGGGTCAGTATAGCTAAGTGAGATCGACTGCTGATAAGATACCGTGTTTAAACTCACACCAATACGTTTACCAGTGCCTAAGAAGTTATCCTGTTGGATACCTGCTTGGAGGCTTAATTTAGTTCGGTCACCATAACCAATACCAGCATTAAATGACCCTGCTGGTTGTTCTTTGACAGAAAAATTAACGTCGACTTGATCATCTTGACCTGGCAGTCGAATAGTATCGAATTCAACTTCTTCCATATAGGTTAAGCGTGACAGTTGTATTTTAGACGTTTCAAGGGATTGATTAGATAACCATGCCCCTTCCATTTGTGTTACATTTTGACGCAACACCTCATCAGCGGTAACGCTGTTGCCGGCAAAATTAATACGGCGAACATATATACGTTTACCTGGTTCGACCGACAAGGTTAATTTAACCGTGTTATCTTCGTCATTAATCTCGGGGATAGTGGTGACATTCGGATATGCATAACCAAAGCGTCCCAGGTACTTACTGATAAATTCTTCTGCATAAGTCACTTGCGCTTGGTTGTATAAGGTGTCTGCTCTTAATGGAACCAGTTGTTTGATCAGTTCATCTTGCCCAATTAAGTCACCAACGACTTCAATGTCAGACACGTTGTATTTTTCACCTTCAGACACATTCATTGTAATGTAGATTGCATCTTTTTCAGGTGTCATTGAGACTTGAGTCGAGTCAATGGCAAAGCGCAAATAACCGCGATCCATATAGTAACTACTCAACGTTTCCATATCGCCAGATAAGGTTTGTTGTTGATAGCGCGACTCAGACATAAAATCCCACCAAGGTTTATCAAATTTAAGCTCCATTAGCTCAAATAACTCTTGGTCAGAAAATAATTCATTGCCGACAATATTAATTTGTTTAATTTCAGCAGCATCGCCTTCTTCAAACAAGACTTTCAAATCAACTCGGTTACGTGGTAACGGAGTGACAATTGCTGTTACGTCAGCGGTATATTTACCGATTGAGTAATAGAAATCTTTGAGTCCATTTTCGATTGAATTTAGTACGGTTTTATCTAACGGTTCACCGAGAATGATATTTGAGCCATTCAAACTATCTTGTAATTGCTCATCTTTAATATCGTCATTACCTTCAAAAATAATATTTGAAATGGTCGGACGCTCTGTCACAGTGATAACCAACGTATTGCCATCCCGAGCAACACTGATGCTTTCGAAATGAGTAGAAGAATACAATGAACGGATTACTTGTTTGACTCGAAAATCGCTCAGCGAATCGCCAACTTGAACGGGCACATAGGTTAGTGCAGCACCGAGTGCAACACGTTGCAAACCTTGAATTCGAATATCGTCAATGACAAAGTCACTGTTTGCTTGGGATGCGAAGGCACATAACGTCAGTACGCTAGCGCAAAAAAACTGTCTTAACTTCATTAACTATTATTCTTCCTAGACTAATTATCATTATTGTAAGGAATTGCACGACATTGAGCAAAATTAAGTGATGCGCATGATGTCATTAAAAATTGCAATGCTCATTAAACTAAACAAAATCACCGCTCCAATTCGAAAGCCAATCTCTTGTACTTCCTCTGAAACGGGCTTTCCAGTGACCCATTCGATTAAATAATACATTAAATGACCACCGTCGAGCATCGGTAATGGAAATAAATTAATAATCCCAAGATTCACACTAATCAAGGCTAAAAAGCTTAAAAAGTAAACAAGACCGAAGCTTGCGCTCATTCCAGCTCCTTGTGCGATAGATACCGGACCACTTAAACTTTTCACCGAAACATCGCCGGTAAAGAGTTTACCAATCATATCTACACTTAAGGTCATCAGACGCCACGTTTTATCAATCCCAAGGCCTACAGCGCTGAAAAGATTGTGTTGTTGTTCAAAGACTAACCCGCTTGGCCATTGCTCGAAAACAGGACTCACACCCAAGATACCTATTCGCCCGGAATCGGTCTCTTGAACACCTAACGTAGCAAATATGCGTTGGATTTGACCATCACGACCAATTGTCATTTCAATATCTTCACTTGGTCGCGCTTTTATATATGCAACTGTTTGTCCCCAATTTGGCAAAAGAGTTCCATCAATTTGTAAAATTTTATCGCCTTTGAGTAATCCAGCCTTAGATGCAGCACTCTCAGGTGAGACATACGCAATGTCCATCGTCGGTTGTGGGCGGAAAGTAGCGAACCCTAAGCTATCCATCGCACTTTGTTTATCTGGTGCAAATTCCCACTCATTTAGTACTAAAGTAATCTTACTGGGACTCGGTGATAATTCAGGTGTCGCAGGGTCATAAAAGCGTGGTGTAGAGGGCGAGCCCACAAAGGTAGGTGTCGTTTGCAGTCCCGTATCGACAACTTGAATTGTCACTTGTGATTGCCCTATGGCGGATACTAGTTCAAGATTGACCGCCTCCCAATCACTGACAGAACGCTCACCAACATGTGTTATCTGCATCCCAGATGTCAGTCCTGCTCGCTGCGCAATGGAGTTTTCGACCACATCACCCACAACAGGTTTTACTGTTGTCACACCAATCATATACATGACGGCTAAAACAATAATTGCAAATAAAAAGTTTACAATCGGACCTGCAGCGACAATGGCAAAACGTTGTTTGACGCTTTTACGGTTAAAGCTTTGTTCTTGTAATTCGCTTGGTACGTCTTCAACGCGCTCGTCGAGCATCTTAACGTAACCACCCAAGGGTATGGCTGCAATAGCAAATTCAGTGCCATGCTTATCGGTTCTGCGCCATAACACTTTACCAAAGCCAATTGAAAAGCGCAGTACTTTGACGCCACAACGACGGGCAACATAAAAATGTCCCCATTCATGCACTGCAACTAAAATCCCTAAGGCAACAATAAAAGATAATATATTCCACAACACTGCTAACATAAAAATTCCTGTAAATACTGACGTGCTAATTGTCTGGCGAGTTCATCACATGCCAAGACCGCTGGAATACTCGGTAATAGTATATCTATATGTTTGGATAATACCTGTGAATTGAGTTCTGCAATTTGGGTAAAACCAATTTGCCCAGCTAAAAATGCTGCTACCGCGATTTCATTACTTGCATTGAGTGCAGTACAAGCTGACTGACCGCGTTTGGCTGCCGCTAATGCAAGATATAAATTTGGATAACGTTCAGGACACGGAGTAGAAAACGTAAAATCACGTAATTGACTAAAATCTAATGGTGCAACCCCACTACTAATTCGTTGAGGGAATGCTAAAGCATGAGCAATCGGTGTGCGCATGTCAGGTTCGCCCATTTGTGCGATGACTGAACCATCAACATACTGGACCATTGAATGGATAGTAGATTGTGGATGTAACACAATCTCGATGTCCTTATTGTCCAAACCAAATAACCAGCGAGCTTCAATAAATTCGAGCCCCTTGTTCATCATAGTGGCTGAATCAACAGATATTTTTTGCCCCATATCCCAGTTAGGATGAGCACACGCTTGAGCTGGCGTGATATCAGCAAAAGCAGTGATATCATACTCTAAAAATGGCCCACCAGAGCCCGTTAACAAGACTTTATTAATGCCGCTATCGGCGAGTTCACCATACGTAAAATCATGGGGTAAACATTGGAAAATCGCATTATGTTCGCTGTCGATGGGTAAAATGGTCGCATTATTACGGTTGGCGCTTTCAATAAAGAGTTGTCCGGACATCACTAGCGCTTCTTTATTGGCCAGTAACACACGCTTACCCGCTTCAACCGCTGCAAGTGTCGGTAACAACCCTGCTGCACCAACAATCGCAGCCATGACGGTGTTGACCTCATCAGCTTGGACCATTGTTTCTAATGCGGTTGCCCCAAAATGCAGTTGCGCTGTGCAGCCAATCGTTACGGCATAATTACGTGCATCAGCAATAACCGATTCATCACTTAAAACAACGTGTTTAGCATTAACTGCTTGGGCTTGGTTTAATAATTTTTGATAGTCGCGATGAGCTGTCAACGCATAGACTTGGTATTGTTCAGGATGACGAGCTATGACATCAATAGTGCTCGTTCCGATAGAGCCGGTTGAGCCTAATATGCTTATGGTTTGCATTACGCCATCCAAACCACATAACAAAATGTAAATACAGGAAAAGCTGCAGTCAAACTGTCAATACGATCGAGGATGCCGCCATGACCAGGTAAAATTCGACCACTATCTTTGATACCCGCACAGCGTTTAAACATGCTTTCGTTAAGATCACCCAAAGCCGATACCGCTACGGTAACGACACCAATGGCAATGTGCAAGGTGATTGCTTTCGCCTCGACTTGATAATGTAATGCAGCAAATGCAATTATCGCTAATGATGCAGCAACACCACCTGCAAAACCTTCATACGTTTTACCTGGAGAAACATTTGGTCTTAATTTGGTACGGCCGAATTTTACGCCAACAAAAAACGCACCAACGTCCGCAGCCCAGACAATACCCAATACATAAAATATCAACGATGCACCATAAAACGAATCTACGTCAAACAAACTAGAACGTAATGTGACTATCGCGACATAAGTTGGGACTAAAGTGAAGACCCCGAATAAATTACGGATCAAATGGGATTGCTGCCAAAATGCACTGGCTTTGGGGTAAATGATGACCATAATGAGTGAATATGCCCACCACAACGAAGCCAAAGCCAAAATCCAAAAAAACACATCATGCAATTGGCCCTGCTGCCATATCTGACTCGCCGGTACCCATAAACTTAATCCGACACAAATAGCAGATATGATTATAGTAAACACTAATTTCATACGGCGCTGGATCAAACCAGACATGTTGCCCCATTCATAAGCACCTAAGCCCATGACAATAGCCACGACAAGTTGAAACGCATCAACCGATAAGAATAAAATAGCAAGGATGGCAGCAGGTGCAAGGACCAGTGCCGTAATGATGCGTTGTTTTAACATAGGAAGTTAACTAACCTGTTCTGAAATTTTACCAAAGCGACGTTGGCGTTCACTAAAGTCAACGACCGCTTCCATAAATTTGTCTTCATTAAAATCCGGCCATAAGGTATCGGTAAAATAAAATTCAGAATACGCGCATTGCCATAATAAAAAGTTTGAGATGCGTTGTTCGCCGCCGGTGCGGATCATTAAATCAAGTGCAGGACAATCAGCAAACGCAGTATGAGCATCAAACGATGTTTCATTGATAGCGTCAACCGACATGGTACCTTCCGCAACCTGTTGTGCCAGCGCTTTGGTCGCAGTCACCATATCCCAGCGTCCACCATAGTTAGCTGCAATATTAAGATGTAACTCAGTATTGTGCTCAGTGAGGGCTTCTGCTGCTTTAATTTTCTTAACTAACTTATCATCAAACGCGGATAAATCACCAATGACTCGTAACCGCACGCCATTTTTATGGAGGCGTTTTACTTCACTGGTTAAAACCAGTTTAAACAGCTCCATCAACACTGAGACTTCATCTTGCGGTCGATTCCAGTTTTCTGAACTGAACGCAAAAAGTGTTAATGCAGTGATCTTGTGTTTACGAGCAAAACGGACAGAAGCTCTTACCGCTTCAACACCCGCTTTATGACCAAAGGTTCGCAATTTTCCTTTTTGCTTTGCCCAACGTCCATTGCCATCCATAATGATGGCAACATGCTCTGGCAATTTGAGCGTCGTTACCGACGCACTATCTTCCTTGCTTAAGGTATCCATAATCCTTTAGATTTCCATTAACTCTTTTTCTTTAACACTAACCATTTCATCTACTTTTTTAATAAAATCATTGGTCGTAGATTGAATATTCTCTTCACCCGCGCGCGCTTGATCTTCAGAAATATCTTTGTCTTTTAGTAACTCTTTGATATCTGAATTAGCATCACGACGAATATTACGAATAGCAACACGACCGTTTTCAGCTTCGCTACGTGCCACTTTAATTAAATCTTTGCGACGTTCTTCCGTAAGTGGGGGTAATGGAATACGGATCGCACCACCTGCACTCATTGGGTTTAAACCTAAGTCTGACGACATAATCGCTTTTTCAACAGCTTGAATCGCTGATTTATCAAACACTGATAATGCTAATGTACGGCTGTCTTCGGCAATAATATTCGCTAACTGTTTAAGCGGCGTATCTGAACCATAATAAGACACGACAATACTGTCTAACAAGCTTGGGTGAGCACGGCCTGTGCGGATTTTAGCTAATTGTGATTTTAATGCACCTAAGCTTTTCTCCATACGATCTTGTGCGTCTAATTCAATTTCATCAATCATGAGTGTATTTCCTAATCTTTTAATTTTTCAGCATGTGTAATAAGTGTACCTACGTCATTACCTAATACAACTTGCTTTAACGTCCCTGGTGTATTCATATTAAATACACGAATGGGTAATGAATGGTCACGGGCTAACGTAAATGCCGATAAATCCATGACCTTTAATTCTTTTTCTAATACTTCTTGGTAGGTCATCTTTTTGATTAACTGAGCATCGGGATCTTTGGCTGGGTCAGAAGTAAACACGCCATCCACTTTGGTTGCTTTTAATACTGCGTCAGCTTCAATTTCGATACCACGCAAACATGCAGCTGAGTCAGTGGTAAAAAATGGGTTACCAGTGCCTGCAGCAAAAATAACTACACGGCCCGTTTTTAATGAACTGATTGCCTCTGCCCAATTGTAAGCATCGCATACACCATTCAATGGAATCGCAGACATTAATCGCGCATTCACAAATGCACGATGTAACGCATCACGCATCGCTAAACCATTCATCACTGTTGCTAACATGCCCATATGGTCGCCCACTACACGGTTCATCCCCGCATTGGCTAATCCTTCACCACGAAATAAGTTACCACCACCGATAACGAGTCCAACTTCGACTCCCATTTCTATTAACTCTTTAATCTCTTGAGCCATGCGTTCAAGTACTTTAGGGTCAATACCAAACTCGCCGTCACCCATTAAGGCTTCTCCGCTGAGCTTGAGTAAGATACGACGATAAGCTGATTTAGGGGCGATACTCATTGTTGTTTTCCTATATGACGAATCAATTGATTATAATAGTTGTTATGGTAAATCAAACAGATATAAAAAAGCACCTCCAGAGGAAGTGCTCTTAGTGTATCCGATGTTGGTCGGATGAAAAAGATGCAAGTGCAATTATTTCTTTGCAGCTTCCAATTGAGCCGCAACTTCTGCAGCAAAATCTTCAGTCTTTTTCTCTATACCTTCACCCACTTCAAAGCGGATAAAATTAACAACATCAGCACCTTTACTTGCTAATAATTCACCAACAGTTTGGGATGGATCTTTAACAAATGGCTGACCAGTCAAGCTGATTTCACCAGTGAATTTCTTCATGCGACCAGAAACCATTTTTTCTGCGATGTCAGCTGGCTTACCAGACTGAATTGCGATGTCGATTTGAATTTCTTTTTCTTTTGCAACAACTTCGGCTGGCACTTCTTCCGGCTTAACAAACTGTGGACAGGCTGCGGCAACGTGCATAGCAACGTCTTTAGCAAGCTCTTCATCACCACCAGTAAGGATAGCAACAACACCAATTCGACCACCGTGTATATATGCGCCAAGGCTTTCACCCGATACATTAATGACACGACGTGGAGAAATATTTTCACCAATTTTAGTGACTAATGCATCGCGAACAGCTTGTACCGTTGAACCATCAAGTTCAGCAGCGTTTAATGTTTCGATATCATTGATTTGGTTAGCTGCAGCTAGTGCAAGCAATTTTTTACCAAATGCAAGAAAACCTTCGTCACGTGCAACAAAATCAGTTTCACAGTTAACTTCCATCATAGTCGCAACACCCGCTTCGACGTGAGTTAAAATCACACCATCAGCAGCGATACGGCCAGCTTTTTTAGCTGCCTTTGCTTGACCAGATTTACGCATATTTTCAATCGCTAGCTCGATGTCGCCATTGGCTTCAACTAACGCATTTTTACAATCTAACATACCGGCGGCTGTGCGCTCACGTAGTTCTTTAACCAGGGCTGCAGTAACTGCCATGATATTTTCCTCGAATAATTTAATCTAAAAAATAATTGCGTTAGGCTGTTAACAACCTAACGCAAGACACTTATTCTGCCGCTTCAATAAACTCTTCTTCAGCTTGCGCTTCGATGTTTTGATCACGACCAGAAATAACAGCATCAGCAGCTGCATTTAAGTATAACTGTACTGCACGGATTGCATCGTCATTACCTGGAATGATGAAATCAACACCATCTGGGTTAGAGTTAGTATCAACGACACCCACAACTGGGATACCCAAGTTACGCGCTTCAGTGACTGCAATGTGCTCATGATCTGCATCGATAACGAAGATTACGTCCGGTAAACCGCCCATGTCTTTGATACCACCTAAGCTAGATTCAAGCTTAGTCATTTCACGTTGTAACATTAGTACTTCTTTTTTGGTAAGTTTATCAAACGTACCATCTTGGCTTTGCTGTTCAAGGTCTTTAAGACGCTTGATTGATTGACGTACTGTTTTCCAGTTAGTCAACATACCACCTAACCAACGCTTATTAACGTAGAATTGGTCGCACTTGATTGCTGCATCTTTAACCGCATCACTTGCAGCACGTTTAGTACCTACAAATAACACTTTTCCTTTTTTAGACGCAACACCAGAGACATAGCTCAACGCGTTGTTGAATAAAGGAACGGTTTTTTCAAGATTGATGATATGAACTTTGTTACGTGCACCGAAAATGAAAGGCTTCATTTTTGGGTTCCAATAACGAGTTTGGTGACCGAAGTGTACGCCAGCTTGTAGCATGTCACGCATAGAAACATTTGCCATGATATTTTTCCTCAAATTTGGGGTTAGGCCTCCATACATCCCTTCGCTCGATCCGCATCAACATTGCCTTAGCAGCTATTAATTTGGACACCCCGAGGTCAGTGTCGATGTATGTGTGTTTTAATTAGATTATGCTACTAGCACTAAGGCTGAGCACAACCGATGGTATTTGCAAAATAGATAATTAACTTTCATCATCTTAAATTGCGGCGCATTTTATATCATTTTGATGCTCTTAAATCAAGGAAAAACTGGTTATTGGCTGGTTTTTATGTAAAATAATGGGATAAATTTTATTAACGAGGATGTGCTGTGGGCGCAATCATCAAAACACCTGATGAAATTCAAAAAATGCGTGTAGCAGGCAAACTTGCTGCACAAGTATTAGATATGATTGGTCAGTATGTTGTTAAAGGCGTGACGACCGATGAACTCAATACAATTTGCCATAACTACATTGTTGACGTGCAAAAGGGCATTCCGGCCCCGTTAAATTACGGTCACCCGCCATTCCCCAAATCGGTATGTACGTCAGTTAACCATGTAATTTGTCATGGTATTCCTAGTGACAAAAAACTCAAAGACGGTGACAGTGTTAATATCGATGTGACCGTCATAAAAGATGGTTACCATGGTGATTCTTCGAAAATGTTTGTGGTCGGTAAGCCTTCTATTTTGACTGAACGATTAATTAAGGTCACTCAAGAATGCTTGTATAAAGCAATTGAAATAGTCAAACCAGGTACGACACTCGGCGATATTGGGCACATTATCCAACAACATGCTGAAGCACATAATTATTCAATTGTGCGTGAATTTTGTGGTCACGGTATTGGTGCGACTTTTCATGAAGAGCCGCAAGTTGTGCATTACGGACGACCAGGTACAGGTGATGTACTAGAAGCGGGTATGTGTTTTACTATAGAACCAATGATCAATGCGGGTAAACGTAATAGTAAAATTTTGCCAGATCAATGGACCGTCGTCACTAAAGATCGTAGCTTGTCAGCACAATGGGAACATACATTGTTAGTGACTGATAATGGCGTGGAAATTTTAACGCATCGTGATGATGAAACGATCCCTAAAATTATTGAACACGCTTAAGACGGATTTAATCAACATAAAACCAACATACAGTTAAACTCTCATTAATAATATCGTTTTAATTATAATTAATAACGACAAAGTGCAATGTTATTACCTATGTAGCATTGCACCCTTCCCCGTTTATGTTTAATCTAGCAGCATGCTAAATCTCATTTAAAACATACCTTATGTCCTTTGCTGCTTTGATTGATCAAGTACGTACAATTAATTCACTTCAACATGTCGCTGCATTTAAACAGTCAGTTAACGATTGTTACACCTATATGGAAACGAGTTTTCCGACGACTCTTGTGGATGATTTGGTTATCGGTCGTTCTAATTTTGTTGATGCACTGGTCACTCATGCTTGGCAACTTGCGGGTTTACACGAATACAAAAAACTGACTCTTGTCGCTGTCGGTGGTTATGGTCGAGGTCAACTTCAGCCACATTCGGATGTCGATTTACTCATCCTTAGCCATCGTGGTTTACCGCGTGGTGCGGCAGATAAAATCTCCGCATTTTTAACTTTGTTATGGGATGCCAAACTCGACGTTGGTTCTGCAGTACGAAGTATTAAAGAATGCATTGAACAAGCTAAAAATGATATTACTATTGCTACTAACATTGTTGAAGCGCGATGTTTAAAGGGTTGCAAAGCGACATTTGATACCATGATTACTAAAGTAAACCGAGAAAAAACATGGACGAGTAAAGCGTTTTTCATGGCAAAATATGAAGAGCAACAACTACGACATAGTAAATTTAACGGCACATCTTACAATCTAGAACCTAATGTCAAAGAAAACCCTGGATGTTTACGTGACATTCAATCGATTGGTTGGGTGGCCAAAAAACACTTTCAAGAATATGACGGTTATGAATTAGTCGGACATGGTTATTTTACCGAAACCGAACATCAAGAACTCCTCGATTGTCGTCGCCAATTATGGCGTATTCGCTTTGCTTTACATTTAGTGGCAGGACGCAGTGAAAACCGTTTATTGTTTGATTATCAGGCTGATGTAGCTCATAAATTGGGGTACAATGATGATGATAAAAAAGCAGTTGAACGCATGATGAAGTCATTGTTCCGTGTTGTTCGACGAGTGACTGAGTTGAACACCATGCTGCTGCAACGCTTTAAATTTGATATTCTACAACAGTCGGTTGCTTCTGGACGTATGCTCAATGCCGATTTTTCGGTGAGCGAAGGGACGATATCACCACGTCATGATAATGTGTTTGCCAATCCTCTTGCTATCTTTGATTTTTTAACATTATTAGCGGATAACCAAGATATTCAAGCGTTGGATTATGACTGTATCCGTCAGGTTCGCAATGCTCGTCGTCAATTTTCTGATAAGTATTGGGTGGAATTCCCGGAATGCCGAGGCGCATTCATGGGTTTAATGCGCCGTCCAGAGTTTTTCGGCTTTGGCTGGAATGTCATGCACTTGCATGGGATATTACAAGCCTACCTGCCACAATGGGATAATATAGTGGGCATGATGCAGTTTGATCTCTTTCATGCCTACACAGTGGATGAGCATACCCATCGCTTAATCAAAAACTTACATGGTTATTTTAATAAAGAAAATAAGGCATTTCCTCGATGCAGTAATATAGTGCAAAATTTGGATAAACCTGAGTTGATTTTTATAGCTGGTATTTTCCATGATATCGCTAAAGGACGAGGTGGGGATCATTCTAAGTTAGGCGCAGCGGATGTCTTTGCCTTCGGGGCAGCACATGGTTTATCCACTGATGACACAGCTGTCATTAGCTGGTTGGTCGAGTCGCATTTATTAATGTCTGTGGTTGCTCAGCGACGTGATATCTACGATCCTGAAGTCATCAGTGATTTTGCTTGCGCTATAAAAAGCCACAATCATCTCAATTTACTTTATGCCTTAACCCTAGCAGACATTCGAGCGACCAATGACAGTCTGTGGAATGATTGGAAAGCATCATTACTCAGAGAACTCTATATTTTAACGCAAAAAGCCTTAGATAACGGTTTACAATGCCAAGTCACATTCAACGAACGTGCCGAGCAACATAAAATTGAAGCTAGAGAGATTCTCTCTCCACAATGGCAGCCGTCCGACATTGATAGTGTCTGGGGTCGATTAGAGCAACCGTATTTCACACGATTCAAACCGGTACAAATTGCTTGGCATACGCAGCAAATTTTAGTTCATGAACCCTCTAAAGAGTGGCTAATTAAGATGGCGAATCATACCACTAAAGCAGGCACTGAGTTATTAGTCTACGGAATCGATCGCCCTGCGGTATTTGCCCAAATTGCATCCGTATTAGACAGCGCTAATTTATCTATTTTAGATGCGAATATCGCCATTACGCCAGACGGTTATGTATTCGATAGTATTACGGTCGTGGATGAAGATAACGAAAAAATTGCATCAACCGAGCGATGCTATAAAATAGAACAAGCGATATTAACGCAATTACATAAATCCGAGCGCACACACCTTAATTCGCGTAAACTTTCACGTCAATTAAAACAGCTCAATGTACCGACTAAAGTACGTTTTTTCTCTGCCAGCGATGATGCGACCTTAATAGAACTTGAGGCACTTGATACACCTGGCTTACTTGCGACTATTGGTCATTTATTTGTCGATTTTAACTTAACATTACGTTTAGCTAAAATATCGACTATCGGCGAACGTGCTGAAGATGTATTCATTGTAAGTGATGAACACAACCATGCGCTAAGCTCTGAATTACAACTTGCCTTAAAAAAGCAAATATCTTTAACTCTCGATCAACTGGAAACTGACACAGCATTATGAGTAATTTAAAAACCATTATTGAACGTGCTTTTGACGCACGTGACACCATTTCCCCAAGCACAGCATCTGCCGAAATTAAAGATGCAGTAAACCAAGCAATTGATTTATTAAATAGCGGACAAGCTCGCGTCGCAGAAAAAATCGATGGTGAGTGGGTTGTCCATCAGTGGCTCAAAAAAGCCGTGTTGTTATTTTTCCGTTGCTACAACAACGATGTTATCGAAGGCGCAGAAAGCAAATTCTATGACAAAGTCCCATTAAAATTTAGCGATTATACTGCGGAGCGTTTTGCCAAAGAAGGCATGCGGGTTGTCCCACCAGCAGCCGTTCGTACTGGTACCTATATCGGTAAGAATGTTGTATTAATGCCATCATACGTAAACATCGGCGCGTTTGTAGATGAAGGCACTATGGTTGATACATGGGCCACAGTGGGCTCATGTGCACAAATTGGAAAGAATGTACATTTATCTGGTGGAGTTGGCATTGGTGGTGTACTTGAGCCACTTCAAGCTAACCCAACCATTATTGAAGATAACTGTTTTATCGGTGCTCGCTCTGAAATTGTTGAAGGGGTGGTCGTTGAAGAAGGCGCAGTTATTTCAATGGGTGTATACATTGGTCAAAGCACACGTATTTATGATCGTGAAACCGGTGAAGTCCATTATGGACGGGTGCCAGCTGGATCGGTTGTTGTATCTGGCTCGCTACCGAGCAAATGTGGCACTTACAGCTTATATGCTGCGGTTATCGTGAAAAAAGTAGATGCCAAAACACGTGCCAAAGTCGGTATCAATGCCCTACTACGCGAAGCTGAATAATCTGTTTTAACGTGATTAGTCCTATTACGCGCTAGGTAAATACTTAGCGCGTAGTATTATCTCTTATAGCCTTATTAGAAGCTATTATGATGCTGTTCTAACCAAGACAATACATCGGCTTCTGGTTCAAACGTTTCCATAGCATCAATTTCAACCAAATCAGTTATCGCTTTGCCTTGTAACTCATTCAAAAGTTCAAACATCTGTTTGCCTGCACCACAATATGAATCACCATAAGAACTATCTCCAAGGGCAATTACTGCAAATTTCTTACCTGAAATTAATGGAAAAGTGTCTTTGGCATCAGCATAAAATAATTCTAAATTAGGCGGTACGTCACCCATACCCGTTGTTGATGTCACCACCAAAAAGCTATCATGGTCATTGAATAAACTAATATCCGCGTCAGTATGCAATTCAACTTCATGGCCTTGATTAGCTAAAAATGTTTGGGCTTCTTCAGCGGCATTTTGTGCATTGCCATAGACTGATCCGACAATAATTCCGATATTTGCCATATTTTATTTTACTCGCATTGATAAGGTTTCAAGATCGCTAACAACTGGGTTAAATCATCAGATAAAGGGGCTGATAATTCAAGCGGTTGGTGCGTGATAGGATGTTCAAAAATCATTTTGCTATTAATAAGGGCTAAATGATTATATTTAAAGGTCTGACGCATGAATTTGTTTTGTTTACCATCTCCGTGAGTCGTATCGCCCATAATAGGATGACGGATATGTGCCATATGTCGACGTAGCTGATGTTTACGTCCTGTAGCAGGATTTAGTTCAACCCATGATAATCTCGCTGCAGGATATCGCCCTACCGGCTCAGGATAAGTGTAGGTTTGTAAGACTGTCATATCCGTCTGTGCTGATTGCGCGGGTTTATCTTGTTGGGCATGTTTATCGGCAATTTTATCGAGTTTTTCTTTTAACGCATAATCGATATGTTGATCATGTGTCCAACCACGTAATAAGGCATGATATGTTTTTTGAATTGTTTTAGCCGTGAACTGTTCGTTTAATAAACGTGCAACTTCACTGGATAATGCAAAGACAAGTACCCCGCAGGTTGGTTTATCTAACCGGTGCACGGTATACACATGTTGGCCAATCATATCGCGCACTATTTGCATGGCAAATTGGGTTTCATGGCGGTCAATCATACTGCGATGAACCAATAAACCACTGGGTTTATTCACCGCTATTAAATATTCGTCTTGATAAATAATGGGTAAGATTGGGGCTGCTTCGGTCATATCACACTAGGTCTTAAAATCGTCTTGTTGTATTATACGGACAAATTCGCCAGAGCTCAGGTTTTTATGTCAGCAAATACCATCAATTCAATCCAAGAATTTTTAGATGCCTCTCAATCGCAATATAAATTTATCGATATGGGCCGAGGTTTTCGTGAGATCACGCCTGAACAGTTTGCTGATATAGAACAGCAACGGGCTCCTGCTCCGTATCCACGTCAACAACATATGTGGTTGGGATGCATTTTTTGGGCGGAACAACGTTCAGCTCAACATTATATTTGGTTTATCAAACTCCCCCTTGATGAGCGCGGTTTACTAAACCAAGCTGCACGTAATGTGTTCTTGGAAAAAGTTGTCAACGCCTTAGGTGCACAACTTGAACATACCGAAAAGCAACAAGGACAATTAGGCGATAACCCGTATACCTTTGTGCCTAACCAACAACAACTCGCTGATTTTAATGCCAAAGCAAAGGCATTAGTCGGGGCTAAACCAGGACAAGGATTTCAAGCGGTCGGTGAATATATCCATGCACCAGCTGAACATGATTGGCAACTATTATCTGTGCAAGGAGTCGCAGATTATGTCGCGCGTTTGTCTGATCCTATGCTGTTTGCTGCGCTATCAAGGCAATGGCAACAACTTGCACCGTCATTTCAAACAGCCGTTTTACATAGTTTAGAGAATTACGTAATCAATAAACCCTTGGCGATGTTAATCAAACATCATTGTGACGCCGCGATTGAACAAAACAATGATACCCATATGATTGCCAGTCTTCGCGCGTTAACACAAGCGCCTGAAGCTATCGTATTTAAAGTGCTTCAGCCATTACTACAACGGGCTTATTTAAATGCAGATTTACTCATCCTGATTGCCGCTCGCCATATGCGGCTGTTTGCGGATATCGAACGCGCTAAAGTATTCTTAGAACAATGCGCACTGCATGATGATGCCTTATTCCAAGGACTCTTTGCTGATATGGTACAAGTGCCGCAATGCCGTATTTATGTATTACAAGCCATTCAGAGCGATTCGCTGTCACCGCTATGTAAAACTAAAATAGCCACGTTACAAGACGCGCGTTAAGAGGATTAGTGATGACATTATTAGATATATTAATTACCGTTGTGATTATTGCGTTAGCGGCTTCGTTTTGGCGAGTGCGCGACTACGCAGAGCTTGCGCGCAATAGTGCACTGCAATATTGCAGCAAACACCAACTTGTATTTGTGAGTGTTGCTCGCCGTCAAATTCATTGGACAGAAAGTGCTGAACAGCGTCGTTTTCAATTTGATTATACGATGGAGTTTTCTACAGCCAATGATGTGTTATATGAAGGGATTATCAGTATCTATAAAGGCAAGTTACGCAGTATAGATTTACCCGTTTATCGAGTGCCTGACTAAGACAAAAAAAAGGGTAACGCTTTCTACGCTACCCTTTTCTGATTGTTTTGAGCTTCCTTCTCAGCGATCCTTTGCTACTATAATCATCCCGATTAATATCCGTATACGCCCCTTTCCTTTTTATCCAACTCATCCTAAGTTGGCCGCGAGATCCTTGTGCGGGTCCCTTTCCTTTATTACTCCATTCGAAGCCGTACATCCATACTACGACCTACCTCCATCCTGGAGTTGTTCCAAACCGAGCATCTTGCTCGAAATCCTTATCCCTTAATCCTTTTTCACTCACCATCCATGCGCGAGTATTGGTCGTATGACCTTGTCCATTAAATCTTACTTATCATCCTGATATGTCGTGTTTGCCTGTGACGAGATAAATATTACCTTTTCCTTGGATCATTGCACCTATCAAAGTGAAATAATCACATTAATCTTTTATTAACATTGGAAATAATCAAAATAAAATGTTTAAAAACATAAGGATGTATAAGCTGTGCGCAATCTGTGGATAAGTTATGTATAATTAACCTACATCAAAGTAAGATATATCTTACATTTAATGTAGGTTATTAATTACTAGCCGCGTTTCTTTTTGTACAAAATTTGACCTTTTATATTAGCGGTTTCTAACTTTTCAATTAATTCGAATCCACTATCATTAAAGAAAGACAGGCATTTTTCTATTGTCACAAACACACCAACACCTTCAGAGTCTTCGACCGCATCCACCACTTCGTTAATTGCAGCAATTAAAATACGACCTATACCTTGATCTTGCATACTAGGATGCACACCGATGAACGATATCATGTGACATTTTTGCGCAGGTAAATGCGCTCTAACCAGTTTTTCTTTCTCAAGAAATTGTTGTGTTCCTAAAAAACCTGCCGTTAACAACATTTTTAGGCGCCAGTGCCAATAGCGGCTATTACCAAATTCAGGATCAGGATTAATTAAACAGGTTGCGGCAACTAATGAGCCATTTTTATAGACACCTAAGAGAGGCTGTTTTGCCTCCCAATAGGTATTAAGCTCTTCGCGAATTGCCCCGCGAAGACGAACCTCATACCCTTCATCTTCTTTTTTAAAGATATGACAAAACAGAGGGTCATCAAAATAAGCATTATATAAGATGGAAGCTGCAACTTTGAGATCAGAAGCTGATAAATATTTGACCTCAAAGTCGAGTTGTTCTGGCGTATATTCTACGGTAGTTGCTTGCATGTATTGACCTTTTATTATTAACAAACCATTTACAACTAAGTGTAAACTATATAACTCGTTTAGTAAGTAAAAAGATCTATCATCGTTTATGTTAAATCAGTAAAAGACGCGCTAATTGGCTATAAGCTCTGGACGAAACTCATTCCCCAACCTATTAATTCACCATTACTAAACACTAACGGTGTGCATTCGTCTTTGGTGGTAATGCCATCACTGTCTTGACGTTGCGTGCGATAATACAAAACTTGGTAGTTATTTGCGTTACCACTAAGTACTTCATTAAAATCAGCGATCCCCATTTTATTAGTAATATCTAAATAACTCGCACCAATAACCATGCTTTGTATGTGAGCACGGTTATTTTTTTCACGCGACTCCCAATTACTATGCTGGCTGTCATTATTATAGTCATCATCGCCAATCGCGATAACGCAACCGCTCAGTGAGACCATTAATAAAGAGGCTAAAGAAATGACTTGAATTTTTTTGCTGAGGTGCATATTGGTTTCCTTGTATATGTAACTATTATATTTTTCGTTAAACGGTTACTATTCTCATTACAAGTGCCGTGCCAGCTCAAATAAAATCATAACCAATTGATTATATTGAACATTACACTTTACAGCCGAAGTACGATATGGCGATAAACGCTTTTTTTTAGTCAGATCAACCAAATAATAGGTTTTATGAAACATTCTACACATCAACATATATTGCAGATCTGCGCCCAACTTGACGCCAATTCCCTGCCAATTTCAGTCGGGTTAGTTAAAGCGAAGGCAACGTCAAGCCTGCCTTTGCCGGCTATCATTAAAAGTATTAATGCTTATAAAGGAGGAGAACGGGCACCAGAAATGATTCAGACCAACGAATCCAATGACGTTAATAACCAAACAAAAACACCCGCTACACCGAACGATTTAGCGAGCCTAATACAAATGGTGTTATCCCAACAAGAAAGTATTACTGAATTACAGGAACAAGTAATACAACTCAAGGCCGCATTAAAGGCTAACTGATACTGTCATGGCATAAAGCGATGAACTGATTCATACCCGAAGCTATGATTTCTTGTGGAGGCTTACCTACAGGCTCTAGGACGACTTCTCCGGTACTGAGCAACACACTGATCAAATAATCATCATTTGAAGGTAATCCAATAAATAACGTTTCAGCTTGTTTTAAACGACGCTTCATCAATACGTGCCCGATGAGGTTTTCTTGCCATCGAGCAAAATCATCCGCATTCCAAGCTTGTAATAGCGAAATATCACCTTGGGCTAAATTAACCGTTAAATGGTCAGCATAAAAAGCGGTATAAAAGTCGTTGAGCGATTGCGGTAATGTAATGCCTAATGCATCGGTAAACTCAGTCATCGCATTCAATGGTCGCGCGACAGGCTCCCAGGTTACGACCTCCCCTTCAGTCAACGTACTCACATCGTCAATGAGACATGCCGAAGGCCATTCGGGATCGTACTGTGTGCTTAACTTGACAGACTGAGCATACTGCTCCACAAATTTTTGCCACTGAGATTGCATATAGTTCAACACCTTGTAGTCATTTTTGGGTAGAATAAGAGAATGTTTACTTACCCCGTTTTGTCATGAGCCAAGATTACCATAATAAAGTTGAATTAGCCGAATTAGCCTTAGGCAAAACCGTGAGTTATTCGGACCAATATGACCCGAAGCAGCTTCAACCCGTTCCACGGACGTTAAACCGCGATATGATTGGTTTGAGCAATACATTACCGTTTACTGGGAATGACATTTGGAATGGTTATGAATTATCCTGGCTAAACAAAAATGGCATGCCTCAAGTCGCTATATTACGCTGCTATGTGCCATATGATTCGCTGAATATTGTCGAATCAAAGTCTTTTAAACTCTATCTCAACAGCTTTAATAATACCCGATTTGATTCGCTCGAAGCCGTGCAGAAGACGTTATCTCAAGACTTAAGTGACTGTGCCAAAGGAGTTGTCGAAGTAGAGATCATCCCTCGTCAACAATTTGCGAGCCAAGAGCTACATATATCTAAGGCGCAATCTTTGGATGATCAAGATCTAGTTTTTGCTGATTTCCAGGTTGATCCTACCATCTTAAGGTCCGACCCAAGCCAACCGACGAGTGAATTCCTCTATTCAGATTTACTCAAATCCAACTGTTTAATCACCAACCAACCCGATTGGGCAAGTATTTATATTAAATATCAAGGGCCCAAAATCAATCATGAATCGTTATTACGTTATCTGATTTCTTTTCGTAACCACAATGAATTTCACGAACAATGTGTTGAACGCATCTTTTGTGATTTATTGACACATTGTCACTGTGACAAACTTACTGTGCTAGCTCGATATACACGCAGAGGAGGATTAGACATTAATCCGTTTAGAAGTAACTTTGAAGTACCCTATCCTGATTTACGTCTAATTCGCCAATAAACGAATACATTTTCATCGCTGACATTAGGCTCATAATTAATCACATACCGCCGATGTAACAACAAGATGTATAGTAAAAAACTGATCACGCGTATACTATGCTCAAACACATGGACGTAATCAAGTACATATAGGAAGTAGGTACATCATGACACAGACTCGCACGATTCAATTAAACCCCGTAGGCTGGATGAGTCAACTTTCCCAAGCAGAAATTGAATTACTCGCCCAACATAATGACTCTGAACGTTATCAATTATTTCGCATTTGTTGTCTAGCCGTCCTCAACAGTGGCATCGACCAAGACGATATGTATGCGTTATTAAATGCTAACCAGCAATTTGATGTTCATTTAGTTCGACGTGAACGCGGTGTCAAAATTGAACTGATTAATCCACCTAGCCACGCATTTGTTGAAGGTAAACTCATCAAAGGCGTGCATGAACATTTGTTTTCCGTACTGCGTGATTTGTTATATATGGAAAATAAATATTTATTAAGTTCAGCAGAATGCTTTGCCGAAGGTGGCGTTTGCACCGATATGGTATTTGATATGTTACGCCACGCTAATTGCTTAACGACAAATGAACAACTCAATACCGTTGTATGTTGGGGAGGGCATTCGATCCGTGAGCATGAATACAAATATACGAAAGAAGTTGGCTACCAACTGGGGTTGCGCGAATTTAATATCTGTACGGGTTGCGGCCCAGGGGCTATGAAAGGTCCGATGAAAGGCGCTGCAATTGGCCATGCCAAGCAACGAGTAAAAAATGGTAGGTACATAGGTATTACTGAGCCGAGTATTATTGCAGCAGAGCCGCCCAATGCCATCGTCAACGAATTAATTATCATGCCAGACATCGAAAAACGCCTAGAAGCATTTGTTCGATTTGGCCATGCTATCGTTATTTTCCCTGGTGGTGTCGGTACCGCCGAAGAACTATTGTATTTACTCGGGATTATGCTACATGATAGTAACGTGCAACAGCACATTCCGATTGTCTTAACAGGTCCAGCACACAGTGCAGATTACTTTACTGTGATTAATGATTTTATTGGTCAAACTCTCGGCGCTAAGGCGCAGGCTCTATATACCATTATCGTGGATGATGCTTCTGCGGTGGGAAATTATCTGTATAAGCAAAAAGCCAAAGTCAGCGCGTACCGTAAGGCAATTGGGGACTCTTACGGGTTTAATTGGGCATTAAAAATCGATGCTGATTTTCAGCAGCCATTTATTCCTAATCATGACAGTATGGCGCAGTTATCATTAGCCTTTGAGCAACCAGCGCATCAACTTGCGGCTAACTTACGGCGCGCATTTTCAGGTATTGTCGCGGGTAATATAAAAGCTCAAAGCGCCGCTGATATTCAAGCAAAAGGCTCTTATATTTTGCATGGGGATGAACGTCTAGCGCCGCTCTTAGATACATTACTTCAGTCATTTGTGGAGCAAGGACGTATGAAACTTCCTGGGTCGGTGTACACCCCCTGTTTTCAGGTCACTGCGCCATAATGAGTATAGCTAAAGTGAATAGCTCATATGCCATAAATCCCTAGAGAAACCCTATTAGATGCGTTACCATAATCGCGTCTTAACATTTATATAGGTACTGCCTATCATGGCTGTGCCTAACCTTTCCAATTTAAGGAATTTCTGCATGACTCAACAACATATTACTGTTATTCGTGGTGATGGTATTGGTCCAGATATTATCGATTCAGCTATTCAAATTTTAGATAAAGTCGGCTGTGATTTCGCGTATGATTATGCCGATGCAGGTCTAATGGCATTAGAAAATCACGGTGAATTATTACCTGAAGAAACGCTAGAATTGATCAAGAAAAATCGCGTTGCGTTAAAAGGTCCATTGACCACTCCAGTCGGCGAAGGCTTCACATCAATTAACGTTAGCTTGCGTAAACAATTTAAATTGTATGCCAATGTTCGTCCAGTGTTGTCTTTTAAAGGTACTAAAGCGCGTTACGAAGATATTGATATCATTACTGTACGTGAAAACACGCAAGGGATGTATTCAGGTCTCGGACAAATCGTTTCTGCAGACGGCGAAGAAGCCGAAGCAAAAAGCATGATTACACGTGAAGGTGCAGAAAAAATCGTGGTATTCGCTTATGAGCTCGCCCGCCGTGAAGGTCGTAAAAAAGTCACCGCGGTACACAAAGCAAATATACTAAAATCGACATCAGGCTTGTTTTTGAAAGTCGCACGTGAAGTTGCTGAGCGTTACCCTGATATTGAATCCACAGAAATGATTGTTGATAATGCATGCATGCAGTTAGTCATGAATCCGCATCAGTTTGATGTGATTGTTACCACTAATTTATTTGGTGATATATTATCTGATTTATGTGCTGGTTTAGTCGGTGGTCTTGGCATGGCGCCAGGTGCCAACATTGGTGTCGATTGCGCTATTTTTGAAGCCGTTCATGGTTCAGCTCCAGACATTGCAGGCATGAACTTAGCAAATCCAACATCAGTCATCTTAGCCTCGATTCAAATGCTTGAATATTTAGAAATGAGTGATAAAGCAGAAAAAATTCGTGCAGCACTTAAAGACGTGATTGAAACGGCCGATCGTACAACCAAAGATTTGGGTGGCACCCACGGTACGACTGAGTTTACTCAAGCTGTGCTTGAACGTTTATAACGATGACACTTAAGCGTTAACAACGCGTTATTACACAAATATCCAAACCAGTTATTGAACAGTCACATGCTACTGCTTCATTAACTGGTTTTTTTATGCCTAACGCTCACCTTTTTGCCATTTGGTTGTTGTAACCCTGCACTAAAGATCGTTTTTACGTGATTTTAGGCAAACCTATACCACGCTATTCGTGTGCTTTTTTATACTGTGAAGTGCATGGCAATCTAGCCATCTAACTTTCATCTAAATATATAGGAGCACCATAAATGCAACAATCTAATCATAAAATACACCTACTCGTCTGTGGGATCACGTTACTCATCGCTAGTGCATCATTTGCACATGCAGATGAGACGATGACTAATGGCGCAGTTGCTACCACCAACATTACCACACTAGATCAAACGGCCAATAGCGACTCCGTTTGGGATCTTAATACTGCCAATGCCTTAGAGTTATCATCTATCAAAGGTATTGGTTTCAAAAAAGCACAAGCGATTGTGACTTACCGTGAAACTTACGGCGAGTTCACCAATGTCGAACAAGTGACGCTAGTAAAGGGGATTGGTAAGAAAATGCTAGCACGTATAGAATCGAGTATAACCGTCGCAAGTGATCCTCAGCGCAGCGCGAAAACATCAACCAAGCAAAATCTCAATTAAACTCAAGACGAGTAGCTTTGGCCAACAATTACTTGGCGCAGCAACAAAAAAGGCTTAGTGTTGTAACTAAGCCTTTTATTCATATTCACGTTGGGTCAGCTCAAACAATAGCTAAACAGTCGCTTAGCCATTCAGCGATGCAAGAAATTGCTTAAACTCTTCCCCTAATTCAGGGTGACGTAAAGCAAATTCAACATTCGCTTTCATATAACCGAGTTTAGAACCACAATCATGACTTTTGCCTTTCATGTAATAAGCATCAACCTGTTCAACATGCATCAAAGATGAAATAGCATCGGTCAATTGGATCTCACCACCCGCACCTGGAGGAGTAAATTCAAGTAACTCCCAGATACGTTCAGATAACACGTAACGTCCAACTACAGCTAAGTTTGATGGTGCATCGTCTATATCGGGTTTTTCGACCATTGCATGGATCTTTGCTGATTCGCCTTGACCAATTTTGACGCCATCTAAATCCACCACACCAAATTTACTCACATCTTCATCTGGGACTTGTTCGACCAAGACCTGTGATACACGAGAGGTATTAAATTTAGAGACCATTTCGGCTAGATTGTCTTTCTTTAAGTTACTCGCAGCATCATCCATAATGACATCGGGTAATACAACGGCAAATGGTGCATCGCCGACAACAGGGTGTGCACACATAATGGCATGACCTAAGCCATTAGCAACGCCTTGGCGAACCTGCATTATCGTGACCCCTTTAGGGACAATCGCTTGGACTTCTTCGAGTAATTGTCGCTTAACCCGCTTTTCTAAGGTTGATTCTAATTCATACGACGTATCAAAATGGTTTTCAATACTGTTTTTGGACGCATGCGTCACTAATACGATTTCTTTGATGCCCGCAGCGACACATTCATTAACCACGTATTGAATCAGCGGCTTGTCTACCACTGGCAACATCTCTTTTGGTATCGCTTTGGTTGCTGGCAACATTCTAGTGCCTAGACCCGCAACTGGGATCACTGCTTTTGTAACTTGGCTCATTAATGCCTACCCTTAATTGATAATCCACGACCTATGCCATAGTACGCTAAGCCATGCTCAGCGACGATGGTAGGTTCAAATAAGTTTCGTCCGTCAAATACTACTTTATCTTTTAAGATTGTTGCTAAAGCCGTAAAGTCTGGAGCTCTAAATGCTTGCCATTCTGTACAGATGGCTAACATGTCCGCGCCATTCAATGCTGCATCTTTCGTGCCCATTAGGCGTAAATCGTCACGATGCCCATAGATACGCTGAGTTTCTTCCATTGCTTCGGGATCAAATGCTTGCACCGTCGCGCCCTGCCCCCGCAATAATTCGAGTAATACACGAGCCGAAGCTTCGCGCATATCATCAGTGTTGGGTTTGAAAGACAAGCCCCATAATGCCACAACCTTACCGGATAAGTCACCGTTAAAATGGCGCATCATGTAATCAAATAATTTATGTTTTTGGGTATTATTCACCGCTTCAACGGCTTGCAATACTTTAGCGTCATAGCCAATGTTCGTTGCACTGCGAATAAGCGCTTGCACATCTTTGGGGAAACAAGACCCACCATAACCGCAGCCTGGGTAAATAAATTGATAGCCAATACGAGGATCAGAACCAATACCTTTACGCACGTTTTCAATATCTGCGCCAAATTCCTCCGCTAAATTCGCCATTTCATTCATAAAACTGATTTTAGTTGCCAACATACAATTCGCTGCGTACTTAGTCAGCTCAGCACTACGAATATCCATTATAATCACACGATCATTATTGCGGTTAAATGGATAATACAATTCACGTAAACGTTTTTCTGCATACTCAGAGTCTGTGCCTAAAATAATTCGATCCGGACGCAGACAGTCATGTACCGCAGCGCCTTCTTTTAAAAATTCAGGATTAGACACAACGTCAAAAGTAATCTGTTTATACAATTCACGTAAACACGTATTGACTTGTTCAATAACTTTATCTGCTGTACCAACAGGGACGGTGGATTTGTTAACAATAATAGTATGTGATTGCATATTGGTAGCGATGGTTTCTGCTACTTTTAATACATATTTGAGGTCTGCTGAACCATCTTCATCTGGAGGGTACCGACTGCGATAAACACGACATCGGCATACTCAACACCGTGTTTAGCGTCGGTAGTAAAGTGCAAGCGCTTGGCCTCATAATTTGCTGTCACTAATGGCGTCAAGCCAGGTTCAAAAATCGGGATTTGACCGTTTTTGAGATTTTCTACTTTTTGTTCATCAATATCGATGCATACCACATCATGACCTACATCCGCTAACACGGCAGCTTGTACCAACCCAACGTAACCAATTCCAAATACAGTAACTTTCATCAAATATCCTTATAATTCCGACTTAACTAGATTATCGGCAAATGTTTTCCTAATTAAATATTAGTAGTGAAATTGATATTCGTCACACTTATTACTGAATTATTGAAAAAAATAAATCATCAGCCCTGGCTCCCCTCCATTTGTACTATGCCATGGCTTAGGTTAAGATTACGCCCGTGCAAAAGCACACGGTAAAACTAAATAATAATAACATTATACTTCATGGCGTTACTTCCACCCTTGGTGGGTTTGTTGAGCAACGAACATGATTTTTATAGGTATACAAATGACAACAAATACTAACGACACTGGTTTTTTTGGCCATCCTCGCGGTTTACAAACACTCTTTATGACAGAGATGTGGGAACGCATGAGCTATTATGGGATGCGCGCATTACTCGTTTTATACATGACACTCTCTTTGCAAGAAGGCGGGTTAGGCATCACCGTTGCTTCTGCGGGTGCAATTTACGGCCTTTATACTGGTGCGGTTTACTTTATGGGATTACCGGGTGGCTGGATGGCTGACCGTTTAATCGGCGGACAAAAGGCCGTTTATTATGGTGGTGTTATCATCATGATTGGCCATATTATTTTAGCAATACCAGCACAATCTACCTTCTATATTGGCTTAATCTTTGTTGTATTAGGTACTGGATTATTAAAACCGAATATTGGTGCAATCGTTGGTCAATTATATGCACCAAGCGATCAACGTCGAGATAGTGGATATACCTTGTATTACATGGGTATTAATATCGGTGCCGTTATTGGTTACACCGTGTGTGGCTATTTACAAGTCAACATGGGTTATCACTGGGCATTTGGTGCCGCAGCGGTAGGCATGGCGATTGGCACAGTCCAGTATCGCATCACATTAGTAAATTTAGGTTCAGTTGCAGCAGTCCCAACTCAACCTCTTAGTGTTTCAGCGCAAAAGCTCTCTTGGAATATTATCGGGGCATTTTTGATTGTCGTTGCAGGCATGACTTATGCCATTTACAACGGGTTTATTACATTCGATCCGGTACCCGTCGCTAAAGCCGTCGCGGTGATTTTTTGCTTAATTTTTGTTGGTTATTTTGCCGCTATTTACTTCAAAGGCAATCTCAATGCGAACGAGAAAAAAGGCATGTGGGCATTGCTGCTTATTTGTATTGCGTCTGCGTGTTTTTGGGCGGGCTTTGAGCAAGCAGGTTCATCCCTAAACTTATTTGGACGTGATTATACAGACCGTATGTTGGGTGCGTTTGAAATCCCCACTGCATGGTTCCAATCAGCTAACTCGTTCTTTATTGTCATTTTATCGCCGTTTTTTGCTGCTTTATGGATTAACCTAGCCAAAAAAATGATCACACCAAGCTATTCAGTTAAATGTGCGTTTGGTTTAATTGTCATGGCAACGGGCTTTATTGTGATGTTTTTTGCTTCACAATACGCCGCAGCGGGTCTAAAAGTCGCACCATATTGGTTGATAGCAACGTACTTCTTACACACCGTTGGTGAGTTATGTTTAAGCCCTGTCGCATTAAGTGCTGTGTCTAAACTTTCGCCAAAACGCTTTGCAGGTCAAATGATGGGTGTATTCGTTCTCACTTACTCTATTGGTAATGTCATTGCAGGTTTATTAGCGGGTAACTTCGATCCAGAAAACCTAGAGCAAATGCCTAACTTGTATTTGCAAATTAGTTTGTTCGGTATTTCTATCGGTATTATTCTCGTCTTACTCAGTTTTAAAACTAAATATTGGGAAATGTCTGCTGAATCCGCAGCGCAGGAAGCAGAGCACAAGCCTGCTTAAACGTGTTATGGATATAGCTATTAAGGCTGGTTGGTCGCGTATGGTTTACGCACTAACTAGCCTTTTTTATGTTTATCGTTATGTCTCCGGATAGAGCCGCTAGGAAACTTCTCTTTTTTTAGTTATTATACCAATACACTCAATTGCACTTTGGCATTCATGAAGCTTTATTTTTCGACCAAACAGATACCACAACTTCAAACTATGCCGCTGACCCAGCGGATAAAATTGCTAGAAACAGCCACCACGCAATTAACCATCCCAGAAAAAACGCTACTGAATATTTTAAAGTTATGTGTTATCGCGCCTTTTTTCATCCTGTTATTACGTGTTGTTAATGATTGGACGTCGCTGTTATGGGCCTGTGTCATTTTATTACTCTACCCGTTGGTTGTGAGGCCGATACAATTTTCACTGAGTGCAAAATACTTACCTAGCGTTAATCTATCGCAAGATTAAATTAAGATTAAGGAAAATCAATGTCTACTATTTTAGTAACTGGCGGAGCTGGCTATATTGGTTCTCACACTGTTTTACAATTATTAGAGTAAGGCGATACCGTTATCGTGCTAGATAATTTTTGTAACTCCTCAGCAGAATCAATTACTCGCGTACAACGACTCACAAATCGTCAGGTAACATTAGTACAAGGCGATATTCGCGATGCCAGTGCCCTACGTGATGTCTTTAGCCAATATAACATTGATTCAGTGATTCATTTTGCCGGTTTAAAAGCGGTGGGTGAATCCGTTGCTCAGCCACTCAAGTACTATGAAAACAACGTGTTCGGCTCAGTACAACTAGGTAATGTTATGAGCGAATTTGGCGTCAAGAACATCGTATTTTCTTCTTCTGCTACGGTATACGGCGATCCAGTTGCCCTGCCGCTACAAGAATCAATGCCAACCGGCACGCCCACTAATCCTTATGGCCAATCCAAATTAATGGTTGAACATGTTTTGCGTGATTTATACACGTCAGATAATGAATGGAATATCGCGATTTTGCGTTATTTCAACCCTGTAGGTGCCCACATATCAGGTGATATTGGTGAAGATCCGAATGGTATACCCAACAATTTAATGCCGTTTATTAGCCAAACAGCAACAGGAAAACGTGATTGTCTCGCGGTGTTTGGCAATGATTATGATACCCACGATGGCACTGGCGTCCGCGATTATATTCATGTCGTTGACTTAGCTGATGGTCACTTAAAAGCGCTCAAGGCACTCACTCAAAAACCGGGTGTATTAACGGTTAATTTAGGTACGGGTATCGGTTACAGTGTATTAGATATGGTTAAGGCATTTGAAGCGGCGAGCGGCGTAGACGTGCCGTACAAAATTGTGGCACGACGACCGGGTGATGTAGCGGCGTGTTATGCCGATCCGAGTCATGCTAAAGCAGTATTAGGTTGGGAAGCTAAGTTAGATTTACAAGCTATGTGTGTTGACACATGGCGCTGGCAATCGGCGAATCCCAACGGCTATCTAGGCTAGATTTAATCTATAAAACATATAAAAAAAGCCAGATAGAGATTTGCAATTTTAGCAGACCTTTCTGGCTTTTTTGTGTCTTATGCCTTAACTTTCAGCTGAAAACCGTTATAAATCGTCTAGCAATCCTTCAAACTCTTCAAAATTTTCCATTTCTTCAGCTTGTTCTTCTGCTGTTTTTTCGACTTTACCATTTTTCACTTTAAATTCTAAACGTTGAAAATAAGCCGTCTTAACAAACGCATATGGATCCAGCGAACTGTTTAAAGTGTTATCCTGTGACAGTAGTCTTGCTCGGCCTTCTATCGCCCCAACCACTGCACTAAAGAGGGTAAAGTTACTATTGAGTATATTCATCGGGAACATCATGTTATCTACCACATCTCCGGTAGTTGAACGAATATCAGTAGGACCTCGTGCCGGTATCATTAAATAGGGTCCAGTTTCTACGCCCCACACCCCTAAGACTTCACCAAAGGATTCTTTTTCTTTATTTAGATCCATCGACGATGCAATATCAAATACGCCGACAACACCTACAGTAGTGTTAATCAAAAAGCGTGCTAGACTAACCATCGAGCCATCGATTTCCCCTTGTAATAAATTATTCAAAAAGTTAGCCGGTTCAGCTAAGTTATTAGAAAAATTAACCAGACCGCTGCGCACAGGTTGTGGCATCACAGCAACGTACCCTTGTGTGACGGGCTTGAGTAAGTATTTATCCAAGATATCATAGTTAAAGTCCCACATCGTGCGGTTAAAACCTTCAAAGGGGTCGCGTGTATCGCCAATATTTGCATCTACAGAACTATCCAGTTGAGATTCTGCCTGAATCATAGCCGCTGAGTTGGCTTGTGCCTGTGCTTGATGCTCAGATTTATTCGCCGCGCAACCGCTCGTCAATCCGACTAATAATACAACTAGTATTAGATGCTTCAATTCTTTATTTCCTTGTTAATTATGATGGATACTGGAATAACCGCATCCGCTACCTTCGTTAAGGTAATACTGCCTTCCAATTCACCCACACTTGTTTGTACATTTTCATCGAACGATAAGCGTGCTGTTAATGTTACTTCAGTTAAATCATTTAACGAATATGTCGCCATCATCGCATCGCTATTCGTTAACGTTACTGTGGTCGGTAATGCCCCTAGATTCAGTTTTTTAACCGCCGCAGGTAAAGGATTGTCACTCGCTCCGTCTTTTGCAAACACAAATAAATACGTCGGCTGTAAGCGATTGGATTGTGCTAAGCGGGTATTAATGTCTTTATCCGCACTGATAGTGATACTAAACCCAGTCGCCAATTGTGATTGACCTTTGAGTTCATCTATCCGTGCCTGAATTTGCACTATCGCAGGGTTATTCGGCGGTAATAACGCCTTGATTTGCATAAAATACTGTTCAGATGTGGCTAAATCACCCAATTGTCCAGCGGTCATACTCAACATCAGTGCGGCTTGATTATTCTCAGGCTCTAACACTAATAAACGACGCAACACGACTACTGCTTTTTTTAAGTACTCAACTTGATTAGGCATCATTAATGCTTGGGCGTAACTGCTTAAGGTTTCCGTATTGTTCGGTGCTATCAATAATGATTTATCAAACGCTTGATAGGCTTGTTCAAATTGATTTAATGCCCCATACAAGCGCCCTAATAACATCCAACCCGTTGCATCTTCAGCATTATGTGCAATACGAGAACGAATCGCTAACGTAAACGATTGCACGTCTTCTAATGTGACATCTTCGGAGGGATTAACAATGATCTTGTCCGTTAAGCGCTGCATATCTGCTTGAGCTTGATACAAACCGCTAACCCCTGATACTTGGTTAACATGCCAATACATAACGCCTGAAGCAAGTAACAACACAACGAGGAGTGCACTGGCGATTTTACTCGTGTGACTGTTATTAACCGAATTTACAGCAATCGTATCTGACTCAGGGCGAGTTTCATCTAGCAATGCAATTTTTAAATCTTTTTGTGCTTGAGTGCGATGCTTATCAGAAATAATCCCTTGTGCAAATTCCTCATCCAGTTCAACTAAGCGTTGTTTGATTAAACGGGTGTTTGATAAGGTAAAGGCTTGCGTATGAGCGGCATAATTACGTTTAAAAATCGGATAAAAAATAAATCCTAACGCCAAAATGGTTAACCCAACAGCAACAACATAAAAGGTAATCATTTATCTTTCTCCAACATTTCATCGGCTTTGGCGAGTAAATCAGCTTCAACTTGCTCATCCGTGTGGCTTATTTCAGGTCGACGTTTAAATAATATCCAAGCGCCAATAAGCAGTACCGAAAATGGTAAGAGCCACAACCAAATTGTCGAGTTATTAACTGGAGGTTGGTAATAAACAAAGTCACCATAGCGCTGCTTCATAAAATCAATAACTTGGTCATGATCATTACCCTGAGATAGCAACTGATACACTTTGCGGCGCATATCATGAGCTATCATGGCATCTGAATCGGCAATATTTTGATTTTGACACATAGGACAACGTAGCTCTTTGGTCAAACGCTTAAAATCTTGACGTTGTTGTTCTGTCGCAAATGCATAGTTTTCTTGAGTTGCCTGCACATCATGACTGAACAATAATCCAGATAATGTCAATAAACTCCACATGCTTACTATTATAAATAATGAACGAGTGAGATGATTCATGGTTTGTCTTCTTGTTGCTTGGCCGGTTGTGTAGATACAGAGGAGACCAATTGCGCCATCAATTCGTTGTATAAAGGGGCAAATTTACTGTCCCACACACGCGGGTTGAGATCGCCAATGTGATGCACTCGGATCACGCCTTGTTGATCAATTAACAAGGTTTCAGGTGCACCGGTCACCCCTAAATCCAAAGATGTATCGCGATATACATCAAAAATATTAAATACAAACGGGTTACCTAATTGATTCGTTGTTTCAATGACTTCTTGTTGTACGCGCGCCAACGTCTTAGTGCCAAAGTCAGGATCCAGATCTTGATCATAATACAATCCGACAAAGCGAACACCTTGTTGACTTAACTCTGTTAAATAAGGTAGCTCGACCGCGCAAGTTACGCACCACACACCCCAAATATTTAATAAAGTAACCTGGTCCGTAAAAACATCATTAGTATAAATGACACTTGGCTCCATTAAATCGGGCAGACTAAAGGTCGGCATGGGTTTAGCGAGTGCCTGAGACTCTCGTTCACGCGGGTCAGAAAACAACCCTTGATACAAAAAGAACACTAATGCGGTAAATGCAACTAATGGCACAACAAAACGCGTATTTATCATGCGGCTTGGATCCCTAATTTAGCAAGCTTTTTCATTCTATAACGCTTGTCGAACATAGAGCACACGCCACCTAATGCCATAATTCCTGCTCCTAACCAGATCCATATCACAAATGGTTTGTAATAGACTCTAACAGCCCACGCCCCATTGTCTAATGGTTCGCCCAAAGCAATGAACAAATCACGGATTAGCGTAGTGTGAATACCCGCTTCGGTCATCGACATCCCTTTAACAGAGTAAAAACGTTTTTCTGGTTCTAAATGCACCACAAAATCGCCCTCTTGATACACATCAAAAATACCACGATCAGCCGTATAATTAGGCCCTTGAATAGCCTTTACTTCTGAAAATTTGATCGTGTATCCCGCTATGTCAACTTCATCACCAAAGTTCATCCGCACATCACGCTCTAGTTCAAAATTACTCACTAACGTAATACCAATCAATGCGACAGCAAAACCGACATGCCCTAAGATCATGCCCCAGTGACTAGGTTTGAGTTTGCGTATTTTAGTGGCAATAGCAAATTCATCTGGCATCGCATCAACACGCTGCGCGACTTCTTGAATGGTTGAGACCAAAATCCATACAGCACATATCATCCCTAACGTCGCGACGTATGTGGCTGTCGTCGCAAAGCTATTTACAATCAATAACGCAGCACTAACACCAATACCTAAGGCAATTAAGATTTGATTAGTCAGCGCGCCTAAGGGTTGTTGCTTCCAGCGACTTAGCGGACCGACAGTCATAAATACAACAAACGGCACAATCAGCCACGTAAACATTTGATTAAAAAACGGCGCGCCAATTGAGATACTGCCAAGACCTAGTTCTTTGTGAACCAATGGAAACAAGGTGCCTAATAACACGACCACTGTAGCAGCACATAACAGAACATTGTTACCCATCAACATGACTTCACGCGAGGCAAGCGAGTAATAAGAGCGCGTTTTTAATTGTGGCGCACGCAGAGCATACAGTACTAAGGAGCCGCCAATCACAATCACCAGTAACCCTAAAATAAAGAGTCCTCGCGAAGGATCGGACGCAAATGAATGGACTGAAACCAGTACTCCTGAGCGTACCAAAAATGTCCCTAGCAAACTCAATGAGAATGCCGATATGGCCAACAATACTGTCCAAGACTTAAAGACTTTTCGTTTTTCAGTGACCGCTAGGCTATGCATTAACGCCGTACCCACTAGCCAAGGCATAAATGAGGCATTTTCGACCGGATCCCAAAACCACCAGCCACCCCAACCAAGTTCGTAATAAGCCCACCAACTGCCTAATGCAATGCCAACGGTTAAAAATGCCCAAGCGGCAATGGTCCATGGACGAGACCAGCGAGCCCAAGTTGAATCTAATTGACCAGAGATCAGCGCCGCAATAGCAAAGGCAAACGCAACCGAAAAGCCAACATAGCCCATGTACAACATAGGCGGGTGAATAATCATGCCAAAATCTTGTAACAACGGATTCAGATCTGCGCCATCTACTGGATAAAACGGTAATAAACTCTCAAATGGATTAGAGGTGAGTAGCATAAATAAATAAAAACCGATCGACACCATGCCCAGCACTGCCAGCACACGTGCGACCATGACTTCAGGGATCCCTTTGCTAAATATAGCAACAGCGACTGTCCACACGGAAAATATCAATACCCACAATAAAAATGAGCCTTCATGCCCACCCCACACTGCCGTTATTTTGTAATACCAAGGCAACAAGCTATTAGAGTGATTGGCCACGTAAGAAACAGAAAAATCATCCGCTAAAAAGCGATTAGTCAGACAAATATACGCAATCAATGTAAACGTAAACAAGCCAATGGCTAACGGTTTAGCAGAGGAAATCATCATTTTATGGTTAGTTTGCGCCCCCCACATTGGGTATATCGCTAACAACACCGATAGCAATAGAGCAATGACAATAGAAAAGTTACCAATTTCAGCGATCATGATAATAAGGTCTCAATACAATTAAAAAGTAAATTAATAGCTAGGTGCAGCCTTCGTGATCGCAGCATCCGCTGGTTTGACATGCTTAATGCCTTTTAATTTTTCAGCTAATTCAGGCGGCATGTATTCTTCATCATGCTTTGCTAAGACCTCTTCGGCCACAATCAAATTACCTTCTTGCAACACACCCGTCGCCACTATTCCCTGACCTTCACGAAATAAGTCAGGTAAAATCCCCGTGTACGACACCGTCACAATAGGACCGATATCCACTAAATCGAATTCAACAGCTAAGGTTTCTTGATTACGTTGGACTGACCCTTCGACGACCATACCACCGATACGCAGACGTTGGCCGACTTGTGGTTTAACCGCGGCGTTACCTTTCCCGTCAATGATCTCACTTGGGGTATAAAACAAATCTATATTGTCGTTTAGGGCAAACAACATCAAAGAAATTGCGCCTGTTACCATTCCACCAATCACCCCGACAGTGATCAAACGCTGTTTACGTCTAGGATTCATGCTTTTGATTGCTCCTTAGCTTGTTGGATCCGTGCTTTACGTGCAGCTTGTGCACGGACTTCAGTAATTAATTTACGCTTGTCGAGTTTGATATAAATAATAAAAGCGGCGACAACTAACAGCGATACACCATATGACAACCAGACAAAAAAACCGTATCCGCCCATCTCTAAAAATGCTGAAAACGAATCAAAATGCATTAGCGGCTCTCCGTTTTTTGCAGTAATGCGATCACCCAGGGGCGATGTAACTCTCGGCGCAAAATTTGATTCTTCAAATTCATCATAACCAAAGTGCCGATTAAGCCAACCATACCAGCTATAGAAATTAATAAAGGCCATAACATTGATGGTGCAATCGACGGTTTACCAAATTTGGTGATCGTCGCACCTTGATGTAGGGTATTCCACCACTCAACCGAATAATGAATAATCGGAATATTAATGACGCCAACTAATGCCATAATCGCAGCCGATTTACCGGCTTGAGTTTTGTCACTAAACGCGCCATATAAAGCCAGCACACCCAAATATAAGAAAAACAAAATAAGCTGAGCAGTTAACCGAGCATCCCATATCCACCAGGTTCCCCACATAGGTTTACCCCATGCAGCACCCGTAAATAGCGAGATGAAAGTTAAAATCGCGCCCACCGGTGCAATCGCAATCATGCTCATGTAGGCAGTTTTCCATTGCCACACTAGCCCTACAAATCCAGCGATAGCCATTGCCACATAAGTACTCATAGACAAAATCGCTGACGGAACATGGATGTAAATAATGCGAAAAGAGTCACCTTGTTGATAATCGGACGGCGCGAACGCTAAACCCCAAATAAATCCAACGAGTAAGCCGACCACCGCAGTAACGAAAAAATAAGGTAGTAACGTGTTGCATAACGCATAAGCACGTTCTGTTTTAGCGTAAGGATGTAACCAATTAAACATTAATGATGACTCACTCTAATAGCGTAACTAATTGCAAAAGGGGTGATGGCAACCGCAAAACATAACATAGCACCGATAATAGCAAGTTGTGGGGCATAGTTTAATCCCATCGCTGCGCTATCAACAGCAGATGTTGCAAATATCAGTAAAGGAATAAATACAGGTATCAATAATAACGATAACAACACTCCACCTCGTTGCAACCCAACCGTTAATGCGACTGCTATCGCACCCACTAAGGATAATAAAGGGGTCCCTAACGCTAATGTCTGAATTAACGCCCAGTACATGGCGGGCGTTAAATTTAAAAATAAGGCTAATAACGGCGAAATCAGCAACAAGGGTAAAAACGAACCACACCAATGCACAAACACTTTGGCAAACATGGCCCATGATAATGACACATGCGCTAATTGTAGTTGTTCTAAACTGCCATCATTAAAGTCATCACGAAACAGCTTATCCATGCCTAGTAATGCGGATAATATGGCTGCGACCCAAATCACACCTGGGCCCACTTTTTGTAACGTTTCAGGACCGGGACCTATGCCCAAAGGAAATAACGTAATGACCATGACAAAAAATAATAGCGGCTGCAATAACTCGGCTTTTTGTCGATATGCGAGGACTAGATCGCGCTTGATGATACTCGTTAATGGGTTGACCGGTTTCATAAACGGTACTCTAAAGCAACGGTCTTAATTGGTAAGCGACTTTGTAATGCTTGATGTGACGTCATCAAGACGGCTCCACCTTGAGACACAAAATCATCGACTAACCCTTGGATGAATGTCACACCGGCAATATCCAAAGAGGTAAACGGTTCATCTAAGATCCACACATGAGCCCGTAATAACTGAGTCCGAGCGAGTGAAACACGCCGTTGTTGTCCTGCGGATAATTGCCCACTAGGCACATCCTCAAGTCCCACCAAATTAAAGCGGGCTAATAACGCATATAATTGCTCTTGTTCGGTAGCAATACCATGCATACTCGCCCAATAAGCAAGGTTTTCTGCACTCGATAAGTATTTATTCAGACCTAATTTATGGCCTAAATATAACAATGGATAATCAACGGTTAGCGCTTCCGATTCGGCAGCGTGAGGCACTTCGGCGACGGTTACCATCCCACTATCAGGCGCAGACAACCCCACCAAAATGCGTAACAGACTGGTTTTGCCGGCACCATTGGGACCAACCAAGTGAATGAGCTCACCGGCATGGATTTGTAATGAAAAATCATCAAATAAGGTACGGTCTTGCTTGATGCAAGATAGACCTTGGGCATTTAGCCACAAAATATCCGTGTTATTACTAGTTATACTAGTCTCGCCAGTCACTGTCTTTTTCCACTAATTTAAACCTGTTTATCATACCATAATCAAAGACTTAAGCAGTATTTTTTCCCTAGCATTTAGTAGTAATTTCCTGCTGCTATTGGACTAGATCATTGTTTCAGCGTTTTTCGTCCATAAACCGTAACATATCCCTATACAGAGTTATTCTTTTGCGCCGATAACACAATATGACTCAAGATATGCTGCGTGGCCTTAATCAGATAATCAGTAAAGTCGCGGCTGCCGTTCCGGGAAATATGCGTGCGCCTCAACATACTGTGCATGATGTACTGACTCAACAAGCACAAACATTGCCGCATCAGCATTTAAGCAGCAAACATACTACCCAAAATACGACCAATGCTGAAAATTTAGCATTGTCTGTTCAAGGTAAACAACTCATTATTCGGTTGCCTGTTCCCCACACAAAAGAAGGTCAAACATCAACCAGCAACGTTAACAGTGTCGGTTGAAGCACAACCCGCTTATCAAGGCGTAATTAATGATAGTTTGGTAGACTGGCCTAAGTCTATTCGTCCCCTGAACGAGGTTTCAGTATGAAAAATCATTCTTCTGGTAATAACTCAGGGACAACCAAAAAGCATGCTGCCGCCCTAAAATATAATCCACAAGATAACTCGGCTCCGACCGTTGTTGCCAAAGGTGACAACGCAATGGCGGAGGAGATTATTGCCTTAGCGCAAGAACATGGCGTGTTAATTCATGAAGATCCACATTTAGCCGAAGCATAAATAGCACTTTTATACCATTTTTAAAAAACATAAAAAAACCGCAATCTGTCTTTAGCATGATTGCGGTTTTAAATGCGTAAGAAGTACTTATGCTTCTTCTTGGCCTTCTACTTCTTCTGCTTTATCGTCAGCAGGTTTGGCTTTACATAACATTTCTGCACGAATACGATGCTCTATATCATCCGCCATCGCGGTATGTTCTTTAAGATATTTCACTACGTTAGCTTTACCTTGTCCGATACGCTCACCTTTGTAGCTATACCAAGCGCCAGCCTTTTCAACCATTTTAAGCTTAACACCTAAATCAATCAGTTCAGCTTGCTTTGAAATTCCTTGACCATACATGATTTGGAATTCAGCTTGTTTAAAAGGAGGGGCGACTTTATTTTTGACCACTTTGACTCGGGTTTCGTTACCCACAATTTCATCGCCATCCTTAATCGCGCCAATACGACGAATATCTAAACGGACAGATGAGTAAAATTTAAGAGCATTACCACCAGACGTTGTTTCTGGATTACCAAACATCACACCAATTTTAAGACGGATTTGGTTGATGAAAATCACTAACGTATTAGAACGTTTGATATTACCTGTTAATTTACGCAATGCTTGAGACATTAAGCGTGCTTGTAAACCAACATGAGAATCGCCCATATCGCCTTCGATCTCAGCTTTCGGGGTCAATGCAGCAACGGAATCGATAATAACCACATCAACAGCAGCGGAACGGACTAACATGTCACAAATCTCTAGTGCTTGCTCGCCTGTATCGGGTTGTGATACTAACAGCTCGTCGATATTAACGCCTAGCGCTTGTGCGTATATAGGATCTAATGCATGCTCAGCATCAATAAACGCGCAAGTCTTGCCTACTTTTTGTGCTTCGGCAATAACTTGCAAGGTCAACGTCGTTTTACCTGATGATTCTGGGCCGTATATTTCAACCACACGACCACATGGCAAACCGCCTATACCTAGCGCAATATCAATGGTGAGTGAACCGGTTGAAATCGTATCAACATCCATACCTTGATTATCGCCTAGACGCATAATCGAGCCTTTACCAAATTGCTTTTCAATTTGACCTAATGCTGCCGTGAGTGCGCGTGATTTATTATCTTCTGCCATGTGTGCCTCAACCTTAAATGTGAGTTAGGATATACTTTCTATGTTGTGGATTATAATACTGTATAATTATACAGTGCAACAAAAAAGATCAATTATTTTCAAATCCACGTCTTAATGTGATTATTACTATAAGTTATTAAAGTACGTTTGCCAGCTGTGCTTTTGATCAGTTTTGCTAGATTAATTGCACTATTTTTTCAATAGCAAATTCAAGAGCTTGTTTGCGCACCGCTTCACGGTCACCCGCAAAACACTGCTTCGACGCATATATCTCACCAGAGAAAGCAAAACCAAACCAGACCGTACCCACGGGTTTTTCTGGACTGCCGCCATCGGGTCCGGCAACGCCACTAATACTGATCCCTATATCAGCATGCAGGCGCTCGACAACCCCTTGAGCCATGGCAATGACCGTTTGCTCTGATACCGCGCCAAATTGTTGTAAGGTACTTTCCGGCACACCCACCATTTGCGTTTTAGCTTCATTGGCGTACGTCACAGCGCTACATTTAAACCATGTTGAACTGCCAGGAAGTGCAGTAAACGCATACGCCAGCCCTCCTCCCGTGCAGGATTCTGCACAAGAAATAGTCAACCCACGTTCAATCAACACCTCAGCTAAGCGATGCAAGGCAATTTGTGTATTTTCTTTTAGATAGCTCATCAAAATATTGGTATGCTTATAGTATTGATTATTTCGTTAAGTATAAAAATAAATTGAGCCAAGCACAAACGCAACACACCCCAATGATGCAACAATATTTAGGCATCAAAGCGAATCATCCTAATGAACTCCTGTTTTATCGCATGGGTGATTTTTATGAGTTATTTTTTGATGATGCCAAACGTGCCGCACAATTAATCGATATAACCTTAACGGCGCGAGGTAAGGCTGGCGGTGAACCTATTCCGATGGCAGGTGTGCCTTATCATGCTGTTGAAGGCTATTTGGCCAAATTAGTTCAGATGGGTGTGTCTGTCGCTATCTGCGAACAAGTTGGTGATCCAGCCACGAGTAAAGGTCCTGTTGCACGAGAAGTCAAACAAGTGCTCACGCCTGGCACAGTAACAGATGAAGCACTCCTTCAAGATAATCAAGATACGTTAATAGTTGCCATTACTTGCGCTCAATCAACGCAATCTAAACACACAAAAAACAATGCACAGCTCCAGTATGGGTTAGCCGCTCTTGCCTTGAGTACAGGGCAATTTGTCATTACACAGCCGGCTAATGAGCAAGCATTGCTCGCGGATTTACAGCGCTTTAATCCTGCTGAACTATTATATGATGAAAGCCTAATCGCACCCCAAGTGCTAGCCAATTACCCAAAAAGCACCCGTCGTGCACAATGGGAATTTGATGTTGATACAGCCATTAACCATCTTAACATGCAGTTTGGCACACAAGAATTAACCGGTTTTGGCGTGACTAATGCCCCTGTAGCGCTCGGTGCAGCGGGTTGTTTACTGCAATACGTCAAAGATACCCAAAAACGTGCGCTGCCACACATTAAAAGTATCAGCTTGCAAGCCCATAGCGATACAGTACAAATGGATTTTGCTACGCGCAAAAACCTCGAGCTGACCCACAATTTATCTGGCGGTATCGATAATACTGTCTTTGCCGTGCTGAATGATACGCAAACCCCGATGGGTGCTAGGCTGCTACAACAATGGATCCATCGACCTATCACACAACACGCATTATTAGAGCAACGCTATAATGTGATTGATAGTTTAGTCGCAGAAGATAGCACTGCTCCAGCACAAATTTTGAAACAAATTGGCGATTTACAACGGGTATTAGCCCGCTTAGCATTACGCTCTGCCCGTCCTCGCGATTTTGCACGGATCCGTGATGCCCTCGGTTTATTACCTGAATTACAAACCTCTCTAGCGGTGCATACCGATCCTAAAATACAAGCACTGGCGCATACCATTAGTACTTATCCAGAAATGGCGGAACTCTTGCATCGTGCTATTATCGATAATCCACCCGTGGTATTGCGCGATGGTGGTGTCATTGCCCCTGGTTATGACACAGAGTTAGATGAGTTACGTGCCTTATCACAAGGCGCGACGGATTTTTTAACCGTATTAGAAGACCGTGAAAAAGAAGCTACGGGGCTTAATACATTAAAGGTCGGCTATAATCGTGTGCATGGCTTTTTTATTGAAGTATCCAAAGGCCAAGCGCATCTAGTACCCGGTCATTACATTCGTCGCCAAACGTTAAAAAACAACGAACGGTATATTATTGAAGAGCTGAAAGCACATGAAGAAAAAGTGCTTAACTCGCAAAGCCAAGCGCTGAGCTTAGAAAAGCAATTATATGAGGCATTGTTTGATCAATTGCTCCCTCATTTAAACGAACTCACCATGACGGCTAACGCACTAGCAGAACTCGATGTATTAGTATGTTTTGCCAGCCAGTCCATCGCGCTAAATTTATCTCGACCTATCTTAACGCCACTATCTGGTATTCGCTATCAAGCTGGACGTCACATTGTCGTTGAGCATGTATCACAACAACCTTTTATCGCTAATCCATTAGAGCTTGATGAACAGCATAAAATGCTAATGATCACCGGTCCCAACATGGGCGGTAAATCAACCTATATGCGCCAAACTGCACTCATTGTATTACTTGGCTATATTGGTTGTTTTGTGCCCGCGCAAGCGTGTCACCTAGGTCCAATTGATCGTATTTTTACGCGTATTGGGGCGTCGGATGATCTTGCATCAGGCCGCTCAACATTTATGGTTGAGATGACCGAAACGGCGAATATTTTACATAATGCGACAGCCAATAGTTTAGTCTTGATGGACGAAATTGGCCGCGGCACCAGTACCTATGACGGCTTATCGTTAGCTTGGGCTTGTGCAGAATACATTAGCCACACGATCAAAGCCTATACCCTGTTTGCGACCCACTATTTTGAGTTAACCCAATTAGCTGAAGATACCGATTCCATGACGAACGTGCATCTCAATGCGATTGAGCATAACGATACCATCAAGTTTATGCATAATGTACAACAAGGTGCAGCAAGTAAAAGCTATGGTTTACAAGTCGCACAGTTAGCTGGGGTACCCGATCATGTGATCCAAGTTGCGAAACAAAAGTTGCTAGCATTAGAAAGTGCGCCAACAGCTATTACTAGTATTAATGAAGTTGCTGCAGACAGATCCCAAAAGATAAAGCCCGTCGCAGAGACTGTGCCCGTGCAGTTATCACTGGATAACTCGCAACAAGCGTTATTGGATACATTGGATCATATATCTGCGGATGAGTTATCACCAAAGCAAGCACTTGATCTCATTTATGTCCTCAAATCAATGCGATAACTAAGTAAAATAACTACGTAAATATATAACTACGGATTGAGATCAAAAATAAAATTGCGTATAATGTCGCTCCATCCATAACGAGTGAATGTCTGCTTATTTATCATGTAATTTCCATGATAAAAAACGGTCATTGATTCAGCAAAACACCCGTATCCATTACATTTACGCCTTTAGGTAAATTATGACTCATTATATCTTCGTCACCGGTGGGGTGATTTCGTCATTAGGCAAAGGAATTGCAGCAGCGTCATTAGCCGCTATATTAGAAGCGCGAGGCCTTAAGGTCACGATGCTAAAACTAGACCCTTATATCAATGTCGATCCAGGCACAATGAGCCCGATTCAACATGGTGAAGTCTTTGTTACCGATGACGGCGCAGAAACTGACTTAGATTTAGGTCACTATGAGCGTTTTATTCGTACCCGTATGACCAAACGCAACAACTTTACGACTGGCCGCGTGTATGCGTCAGTATTAGAGCGTGAACGCCGTGGTGATTATTTAGGTGCGACTATTCAGGTCATACCGCATATCACCAACGAAATCAAACAACGTGTGATTGATGGCGCAGAAGGTAACGACGTCGCGATTGTTGAAATTGGTGGCACGGTAGGTGATATCGAATCACAACCGTTCTTAGAAGCGATTCGTCAATTAGGGACTGAACTAGGTCGTGAACGTGCTATGTATATGCACTTAACACTAGTGCCATATATGGCTGCTTCAGGCGAAGTAAAAACCAAGCCAACCCAGCACTCTGTTAAAGAATTACGTTCAATCGGTATTATGCCTGATATTTTGGTGTGTCGCTCTGAGTGTGCTTTACCCAGTAATGAACGCGCCAAAATCGCCTTGTTTACTAATGTACCTGACAAAGCCGTTATTTCATTACGTGATGTCGATAGCATTTACAAGATCCCTGCGGCACTAAAAGCCCAAGGTATGGATGAGCTAGTTGTGCAGCGTTTTAAGTTTGATTGTCCAGAAGCCGATTTAACGGAATGGGAACAAGTCTTATATGCTGAGTCTAATCCGACTAAAGAAGTCGTAATTGGTATGGTGGGTAAATATATTGAATTACCTGATGCCTATAAGTCAGTAAACGAAGCATTAAAACATGCAGGCTTAAAAAATCGCCTCAGTGTTAAAATTAAATATATCGATTCATCGGATATCATCTCTAAAGGCACGCAGATATTAAATGAACTTGATGCGATTTTAGTCCCTGGTGGTTTCGGTGAGCGCGGTGTTGAAGGTAAAATTGAAGCGGCACGTTTTGCTCGTGAAAATAATGTCCCTTACTTAGGTATCTGTTTAGGGATGCAAGTGGCATTAATAGAGTTTGCCCGTAATGTTGCTAATATGCCAGGTGCTAACTCGACTGAATTTGATCCAGAAACGCACTTCCCTGTTGTCGGTTTGATTAACGAATGGTTAGATTCTGATGGCAGTGTTGAGCAACGTGATGAAGCGTCTGATTTAGGTGGCACTATGCGTCTAGGTAGTCAGTTGTGTCATTTAGTAGCAGGCAGTAAAGTACACGGTTGCTATGGTAAAGTAGAAATCTTCGAACGCCATCGCCACCGCTATGAAGTAAATAATACTCTACGTGATAAAATCGAAAAAGCTGGCCTAAGAGTGAGCGGTTTATCAACAGATAAACAATTGGTTGAAGTAATTGAATTACCGGATCATCCGTTTTTCATTGCTGGCCAATTCCACCCTGAATTTAATTCTACCCCGCGTGATGGTCATCCTTTATTTGAAGGATTTGTGGCTGCAGCAGGTGAATTTCAGAAATTGAATCATTAATAAGGAAGATTTTAGACATGGCAACAATTAGCCGAATTATTGGTCGTGAAGTAATGGATTCACGCGGAAACCCCACTGTTGAAGCAGATGTTTATTTAGATAGCGGTGCGATGGGTCGAGCTTGTGCTCCTTCTGGCGCATCAACCGGTTCACGTGAAGCATTAGAATTACGTGACGGCGACAAAGCGCGTTATTTAGGTAAAGGCGTATTGCTCGCCGTTGCTGCAATTAATGATAAAATCGCGCCAGCAATTTTAGGATTAGACGCGGCTGACCAAGCCAACATCGACCAAGTGATGATTGACTTAGATGGCACTGAAAACAAAGAAGTTTTAGGTGCAAACGCAATCCTAGCGGTATCGTTAGCTGTTGCTAAAGCAGAAGCGATTGCTCAAAGCATCCCATTATATGAGCATATCGCTAACTTAAATGGCACGCCGGGTCAATACTCTATGCCAGTACCCATGATGAACATCATCAATGGTGGTGAGCATGCGGATAACAACATTGATATCCAAGAATTTATGGTACAGCCGGTTGGCGCACCTAACTTCAAAGAAGCATTGCGAATGGGTGCTGAAATTTTCCACAGTCTGAAAAAAGTATTACATGCCAAAGGCTTAAGTACTGCAGTTGGTGACGAAGGTGGCTTTGCACCTAACCTTGGTTCTAACGAAGAAGCATTATCAACTATCATTACTGCAGTTGAAAATGCTGGCTATAAAATGAATGAAGACATTACCTTAGCATTAGATTGTGCGGCATCTGAGTTTTATAAAAATGGTCAATATGTGTTATCTGGTGAAGACAAGTCGTTTGATTCAGAAGGCTTTGGTGATTATCTTGCAGAATTATCACAACGCTACCCTATCGTGTCAATCGAAGATGGCTTAGACGAAAGTGACTGGGATGGTTGGGCGAGCTTAACCAAGAAAATTGGCGATAAAGTACAATTAGTCGGTGATGATTTATTCGTGACTAACACTAAGATCTTGAAGCGCGGTATTGATAACGGAATTGGTAATTCAATCCTGATCAAATTTAACCAAATCGGTTCATTAACTGAAACGTTAAATGCAATCCGCATGGCAAAAGAAGCCGGCTTTAGTGTCGTCATTTCACATCGTTCAGGTGAAACTGAAGATGCGACTATCGCTGATTTAGCGGTAGGTACTGCGGCGGGTCAAATTAAGACAGGTTCGTTATGTCGTTCTGACCGTGTTGCTAAGTACAACCAATTATTACGCATTGAAGAAGCATTGGGTGCTGATGCAAAATACTTAGGTCGTAGTGAAATTAAAGGTCAATAAGCCTTAATTAACACTGACAACCTAACAGCCAGTTGGTTGGGTCAATGTGCTACGTAGCATTGATTCAATAACTGGCTTTTTTTTATCTTTTTTACGTAGTTTTTCCGAGTTTTGATGATTTATGCCCTGAAAATCAGTAATATATGGTTTTCTATCGGTCACGGTTTAAATTTTCATGGTTGAGCAAAGCGATATCTTTTTTCAAGATCCCAATTCAGTGGCTTATGCTGAGTTGTGTAACGCTTTATACCAACGAGAATGTGAGTTTTTAGCTGAACATGGTCCCACCCAAGCCAGTTTACTCAAACGTAAACTCAAGCATTTGCATACCCATGTCACACAGTGTGCAGAACGGCTACTGCATAATACGTCACCACTTCAGGTAGACAAGCACAATGCTAGCTACCAGGCAAAACAGTCTCCTAAATGCCCTAGTCGTAAACAAACTAATGAGATCATCCAATCGTATTTTAATACCCATCACCATGTCGGCTCGATTTTGGTGGTCGCAGTGAATCACTTAGGTATGACGCATTTAGAAATTGACTCACTCGACAAAGTCAATAACGAACACGCCTTGATCCACGTAAATAAATTTGGTTGGTTTAATTATGCTGGGCAACCGGTTAACGCAGACGGTTCATGTATAGAACAAACTAATGCATTACAAACCCTCACCCTCCTCAAACCGACAAAATCAGTGTTAATTAGTGCATGTTGCGGTCACCGCTGGTCGCATATCGGCAAAATCTCACCAAGAGTCCTCACCATGCGTGAATTACGTTTGTCATTCAGCATTAAATGGAAAGGACTACGATAATCCATTATTTGAAACATACATCCTAATATAAATTAAAAATAAGGATGTAATTCGCGATTACAACCTATTAACAAACCTTTTTTAGTATATAATCACTCATTATCATCATTATGGTTCAACTTTAACTTGACCATCTGGACACATAATCGTACAGTAGCGCTATGAAAATAAAAATTCACACCTATTTATCAACATTACTCCTGTTACTGGTAGCCAGACTGCACGGGTAGGTTGTATTTTAATAATAATCAAACCCGTGTAACCCACGGGTTTTTTTATATGTAGCGTAAACAAAGAGGAACGGAACATGACGAACCATGTGAAAATTTTCGATACGACGTTAAGAGATGGCGAACAGGCATTACCTGCCAGTTTAACCGTGAAAGAGAAGCTACAAATCGCACTCGCGTTAGAAAAACTCGGTGTAGATATTATCGAAGCGGGTTTCCCTGTTTCTTCTCCTGGTGACTTTACTTCCGTTCAAACCATTGCCCGTGAAGTAAAAAATGCGACTGTTTGCGGTTTATCGCGTGCACTTGAAAAAGATATCGATGCGTGCGGCCAAGCACTAGGTGTCGCTGAACAATTTCGGATTCATACCTTTATCGCCACGTCTGATATCCATGTCTCCACCAAATTACGTAAATCTCAAGATGACATCGTAGAAATGGCCGTCGCGGCAGTCAAGCATGCACGCAAATACACGGATGATGTCGAGTTTTCTTGTGAAGATGCCGGTCGCACACATATTGATTATTTGTGTCGAATGGTCGAGTCAGCAATTAAGGCGGGAGCAACGACAGTCAATATTCCAGATACAGTCGGTTACACTACGCCGACTGAGTTTGGTAGCATCATTCAACAGTTGTTTAACCGCGTACCGAATATTGATCAAGCGGTAATCTCAGTGCATTGTCACAATGATTTAGGACTGGCTGTGGCTAACTCGTTAGCGGCAATAGAACAAGGTGCACGCCAAGTTGAATGTACTATTAACGGGATTGGTGAACGTGCAGGTAATTGTTCATTAGAAGAAATCGCTATGATCTTACAGACGCGCAACGAACGCTATGGTCTGCACACTAATATCCGCAGCCAAGAGATCTCACGTACGTCTAAACTTGTTAGTCAATTATGCAGTATGCCGGTACAAGCTAACAAGGCAATTGTTGGTGCCAATGCGTTTGCACACTCATCCGGCATTCACCAAGATGGTGTATTGAAAGGACAAAACACTTACGAGATCATGACCCCAGAATCGGTTGGTCTGAACAAAAACCAACTCAATTTAACGTCACGTTCCGGCCGCCATGTCATCAAGCACCGCTTAGGTGAGCTCGGTTACAGTGAAAGTGATTATGATTTAGACGAAGTGTATGCGTCATTTGTTCGCCTAGCGGATAAAAAAGGTCAAGTGTTTGATTATGATCTAGAAGCGTTGTTGTTTTTTAACCAACAAAAACATGAACATGCCCACTATTCATTAGAGTATTTACAAGCTAGTTCTGGCAAAGAAGTCATTCCTAGTGCTACCGTCTCATTGAATATCGGCACAGAAACCGTTACACATAGCGCAATCGGCAACGGTCCGGTTGATGCTGCCTACAATGCAATTATGCAAATTATCAATCAAGATGAAATCAAGATTGTCGATTTTAAATTGGATTCAAAAGGCGAAGGCGCAAATGCATTGGCACAAGTCAGCATAGTCGCAAAATATAAAGACCGTCGTTTTCATGGAATTGGCCTCGCTACCGACATTGTCGAATCAGGCGTTAAGGCACTCATTTTCGTTTTAAATAATATGCACCTTGCTGATCAAATTGATGAGCAAAAGCAACACATATCCTCAGGAGTATAAATGTCTACTTATCAATTAGCGGTATTAGCTGGCGATGGTATCGGTCCAGAAGTCATGGTCGAGGCCAACAAAGTATTGGATGCCGTTGAACAGAAATTTGGTTTAACCTTGTCCCGCACCGCTTATCCTGTTGGTGGCTATGCGATTGATCACCACGGTCATGCATTACCAGAAGCGACATTGGCCGGCTGTGAAGCCGCCGATGCGATTCTATTTGGTTCAATTGGTGGACCTAAGTGGGATGCCTTACCGTTAGATCAACGTCCTGAACGTGCTGCATTATTAAAATTACGTAGTCATTTTGATTTGTTCTCTAATCTTCGCCCAGCAAAAATTTATGCCGGTTTAGAAGACTTATCGCCACTGCGCAAAGATATTTCCCATCGTGGTATGGATATATTAGTGGTGCGAGAATTAACCAGTGGTATTTATTTTGGTTTTCCTAAAGGAACCGAAGGCGAAGGTGAAGAAGAGTTCGCCTTTGATACCATGCGTTATACCCGTGCTGAAATTCGTCGGATTGCTATTTCTGCATTCCAAGCGGCTCAAAAACGCAATAAAAAAGTCACCTCTGTTGATAAAGCCAACGTCCTGGTTTGTAGCCGTTTATGGCGTGAAGTGACTGAAGAAGTCGCTAAAGACTACCCTGAAGTCGAACTTGAACATATCTATATCGACAACGCAGCCATGCAATTATTACGCGATCCCGCTCAGTATGATGTGATGTTATGCTCTAATTTGTTTGGTGATATTATTTCTGATGAATGTGCAATGTTAACTGGCTCTATGGGCTTGTTGCCTTCTGCTAGTGTCAATGGCGCAGGTTTTGGTATGTTTGAACCAGCTGGTGGCAGTGCACCGGATATCGCCGGTAAAGGCATTGCGAATCCAATCGCACAAATTTTATCTGCTGCGATGTTATTGCGCTATTCATTAAACTTGAATGATGCTGCTGATGCGATTGAGCAAGCGGTGGTTAATACGCTTGAAGCGGGTATTTTAACCGGCGAGTTACTCAGCGCAGAAGAGCGTCACAACGCAAGTTCAACGGCACAAGTTGGCAACTACATTACTCAACAAATTTTACAGGCATAAGGACACACCTCATGGCTAAAACACTCTATGACAAAATTTGGGATGCGCATATTGTTTCGCAAGTCGGCGCAGACACCTTATTATATATTGACCGTCATCTGATCCACGAAGTCACCACGCCACAGGCGTTTGCCGGACTCAATGACAAAGGTCGCAAAGTTCGTTGCCCAGAAAAAACGGTAGCAACGATGGATCATTCTATCTCGACGCGTTCTTTGGCGCTTGATGCATGTGGTCCTGCAAATCAATTACAACTACAAACGTTATTACAAAACTGTGAAAATCACGGCATAACGCTCTACCCTGTTGGTCATCAAAAACAAGGAATTATTCACGTTATGGCGCCGGAGCTAGGTGCGATACAACCTGGTCATACCGTTGTCTGTGGTGATTCACATACGGCAACACATGGTGCGTTCGGTGCGTTAGCATTTGGTATTGGTACATCAGAAGTGGAACACGTGTTTGCGACCCAAACGTTACGTCAATCTAAAGCCAAAAACTTAAAAGTCGAAGTGACGGGTAAGTTACCCATCGGTGTCACAGCCAAAGATATTATCTTGGCTATCATTGGTGAACTTGGCCATGCTGGTGCGACCGGTTATGTGATTGAATATTGTGGCGATACCATTGCGGCTCTTTCAATGGAAGAGCGCATGACGATTTGTAATATGTCCATCGAAGGCGGAGCAAAAGCGGGCTTAGTCGCGCCAGATCAAACGACCTATGACTACATCAAAGGCCGTGAAAAAGCACCAAGCGCGGCTGATTGGGAAGCCGCCGTCGCCTATTGGGATACGTTGTTTAGTGATAGCGATGCACACTTTGATCGTACCGTTACGTTACAAGCCAAAGATATTAAACCGCAAGTGACATGGGGCACTAACCCCGGTCAAGTGATTGGCGTGGATGATTTAATCCCTGCTCCGACTGATTTTAGTGATCCGATCACGCGTGAATCAGCGATCAAAGCACTGAAATATATGGACTTAACGCCGGGTCAAAAACTGTCTGATCTTGACGTATCCCATGTATTTATTGGTTCGTGTACTAATTCACGCATCCAAGATCTACGTGCAGCAGCCAGTGTAGCTAAACGTGGTCATGTTGCCAACCATGTTACTGCGATTATTGTTCCAGGATCAGCTGCCGTTAAACTGCAAGCAGAACAAGAAGGGTTAGATAAAGTCTTTTTAGATGCTGGCTTTGAATGGCGTTTACCGGGTTGTTCTATGTGCTTAGGCATGAATGATGATTTACTCAAAGAAGGCGATCGTTGTGCATCCACATCGAATCGAAACTTTGAAGGTCGTCAAGGACGTGGTGCGCGCACCCACTTAGTCAGCCCAGCAATGGCCGCGGCTGCCGCTATCAACGGTAAATTTACCGATGTCCGTCAATTTGAGGAACAATAATGCAACCAATTACCGTTCACACAGGCACGATGGTGCCATTAGATACCGCCAATATTGATACCGATCAGATCATTCCAAAGCAGTTTTTGACGGGTGTAACTCGCCAAGGTTATGGCAAACACTTATTTCATGATTGGCGCTACCTTGATCAACATGAACAAGTATTAAACCCAGAGTTTAATTTAAACAAACCCGAATATGCCGGCGCGAGTGTCTTGATCACACGTGAAAACTTTGGCTGCGGCTCTTCACGTGAGCATGCACCATGGGCCTTGATGGACTTTGGTATACAAGTGATTATTGCGACTAGCTTTGCCGATATTTTTTATGGTAATGCGATCAACAACAGCATGTTACCGATCCGCTTAGCATCAAACGAGATGGATCAGTTATTTGCGGTCTTAGCGCAAGATAACAACGCATCAGTGACAATTGATTTGAGCGTACAAAGTGTAGTGTGTGGCGAGCTTGAATTCAGCTTTGACATTGCACCCCATCACAAAAACAACCTAATTAAAGGGTTGGATGCGATTGGTCAAACGTTAGAACATGCTGATGCTATCGCAACTTATGAGCAACAACTAGCAAGTTGGCAATAATAGCTGAAATACGAGCTTAATCTGAGCGGTGAGTTAATCGACTAACTGCTCAAGTAACGTATTCAAATACCGTCGCCCAAGTGGAGTCACTTGCCAATGCTCATTGGCAATGCTTAATAATCCGTTATCTTGGGCTCTGTTCATCATTGTTGTGATTGAGCTAGGCAAGCTTTCTCCGGTCTTAATTTGATACTCATCATGCGGACACGCCTCAACTAAGCGTAAACGATTCATAAAAAACTCAAACGGATAATCATCCATCTCGACATACCACTGTTTGAGCTGATAATCGCGGCCAATTTGCATGTAGCCTTTAGGATGTTTTATTTTTTCCGTGCGTAAGATACCTTTGTCGGTGGTGATTTTACCATGCGCACCACAGCCTATTCCTAGATAATCACCAAAGCGCCAATAGTTTAAATTATGCTGACATTGCTGTCCGGGTTGCGCGTATCCAGAAATCTCATATTGTTCATAACCGGCTGCACGTAATAACACTTCGCCCTGCTCTTGGATTGCCCAAAGCGTATCATCATCAGGCAGCGTGGGAGGCCGTGAATGAAACGAGGTATTCGGCTCTATCGTCAATTGATACCAAGACACATGCTTTGGCTTCAGCGCAATCGCTTGAGTTAAGTCATTTAAACCTTGTGCTAAGGACTGTTCAGGTAAACCGTGCATGATATCAACGTTAAAGCTCTTTAACGCAACCTCATGTGCCTGAGCGATAGCATAGCGCGCTTGATCGGCATCATGGATCCTACCTAAGGCAGCTAGCTGAGGCTCATTGAAACTTTGTACCCCAATCGAAATGCGATTCACACCACCGGCAACAAATCCTGCGAATTTTCCCGTTTCAACCGTGCCGGGGTTAGCTTCTAACGTCACTTCAGCATTATGTGCTACCGGTAAAATTTGACGCACGCCTTGTAATAAACGCGCCAATGCGTCGCTAGATAATAAACTTGGTGTGCCGCCACCAATAAAAATAGTGTGAATTTCACGGCCTTGCGCAAAGTGCGCATCGGAACGTAAATCATCTAATAGGTGTGCGACATATTCTTTTTCTGGAATGCCGCCTTTGAGAGTATGAGAGTTAAAATCACAATACGGGCATTTTTGAACGCACCAAGGAATGTGGATATATAACGATAAAGGGATCGCTTGGATGTTATCGACCAAGTAATGACTCCATTTCTTTGATCAATAACGCTAATGCTTGAGCACGATGGCTGACAGTCGATTTTTCTGATTTTTCACATTCAGCAGCGTGTTTGTTTAAGGTCGGACAATAGAATACCGGATCATAACCAAACCCCTGCTCTCCTGCACGCTGGGTTGCAATTTGTCCATGCCATTGACCTTGGCAAATGATCGGTGTTGGATCTGCATGATGACGCATAAACACCAACACACACATAAAATGTGCAGTTCGCTGAGGCGCAGCAACATCGCTTAGTGCCTCCAACAAGGTGTCGATATTACCCGAATCCGTCGCATCGTCAGCACCTGGGGTGGTTTCACTATATCGAGAAGAATAAATTCCCGGAGCGCCGCCCAGTGCATCCACGACTAAGCCTGAATCATCAGATAATGCAGGTAGCCCTGTTATTTTGGCTGCATGGCGTGCTTTGATAATCGCGTTTTCAACAAACGTCGTGCCCGTTTCTGGGACATCTTGTACGCCTAACTCACCTTGCGCCACAATACGAATGTGGTATTGCTCAAACAAATGGGCAAATTCATTGAGTTTGCCCTGATTGCCACTGGCTAATACAATTTTATCCATCTTGCTTGCGCGAGGTAATGTTTTTACCGCGACCTTTTTTCTTCTTCGCCTTACCTGATTTCTTGGCGGCTTTTTTGGCTTTGGCTAAGCGGCTCTTTTTCGGTTTTTTGATACTAGGTGCTTTGTGTTTTGGACGCAGATCTTCAATCACCCGAGGCTTAATGACTTCTTTGATATAGCGAGCAATACGGCTGAGCATAGCAAAATCATGCGCTTCAACAATGGATATCGCAGTGCCTTTGGCACCCGCTCGACCCGTTCGGCCAATACGATGTAAATATACATCACTTGTACGCGGCATATCAAAGTTAATGACATGCGAAATATCCTCAACATCAATGCCACGTGCTGCCACATCTGTTGCTAATAAAATTTTAATTTCACCACTTTTAAAGCGACTCATTGCCTCGTTACGTTTATCTTGCGGCATTTCACCTTGTAACCAAACGACATTGATTTGATCCGCCGCTAAACGGTCTTTAAGTTGCTGTAGACGTTCACGCGTTTTCACAAACACAATCGCAGATTCAGCTTGTTCGGTTAGAATGTGTTTGAGGATCTGGTATTTGTGCTGAACATCATCGGCTAAGTGATACCATTGATGAATTTTTGCTTTTTCTTTGCGTGAAGGATCAACCGTTAATGACTCAGGGTTGACCAAAATGTCTTTTGAAAACTGTGCAATTCCTGGCCCTTCGAGCGTCGCAGAAAACAACATCGACTGTTTACGCCAGCGTGCTTCAGTTGCAATTTGGTTAACGATACTGCGAAAGCCCATGTCCAACATACGATCGGCTTCATCTAATATCAGCAGCTCTATATCACGACAATCAAAGGATTCTTTTGCGATATGCTCGAATAAGCGACCTGGCGTGGCGACTAAAATATCTAAGTTTTTGGCTAACGTATCTCGGTCAGTACCATAGTTAATGCCACCTGTAATAACACCGCACACAATATTGGTATGTTGGGTAATTTCCAAGGCATGCTCATAGGTTTGAATAGCCAGCTCTCGGGTAGGCGATAAAATCAAAATTCGTGTTGCGCCATGGTACTCACGCGGAAAATCGAGCAAAAATTGAGCACACGGTAATAAGAAAGCAGCCGTCTTTCCCGTCCCTGTCGGTGCGGAAGCTAAAATATCACGCCCTTCCATAGCAACAGGAATAACGGTCGATTGAATACTCGTTGGCGTCGTAAAGCCCATATCAGTGAGGGCGCGGATTAAATCAGGGTGCAGTTCTAACTGTTCAAACATAAAATCTTCAGATGGATAAAATACTTGGTAAGTTTACCACATCATCCTGATTTTGCGTGAAGCAAAGCGTTAATTTGTGCTAATTGTGCTGCTTGCAGTTGGGTTTTGATCTCCATACCGGTAAAGCCTTGCGCGATGATGTCTTTTACGTTGACGGCTAACATGGCTGTGATCGCATTTTCTAACAAAGCAAAACTGGTTGTAAGTGTATTATTAGCGATTCTAGCTTGGGCATAACACAGAATGACTTGCATCGTTAAACGCAGTCGTTGTGGTCGACGCTGGACATCGCACTGCAGGAGTAAAAGTAATAGCTGCGGTGCATCAAGTTGCTCGATATGCAACAACGTTTCAATATGTGATTGAGATAACACAATACAATCATGAACATGATTCGGCAAAGGTAACATTTGGCACCACTTGGCTACTTGTTCAGGTGGGCAATCTAATGTGATTAACGCACCGGCGATAGCGAGCTGATTTGCCTCTTCCATGTTGGTTTTCTGGGCTAATTCTTGTAAATAGGTAAAAGCAGGGGCAAGACTGTCTATCTGCTCCATAGATGCAGTTAAATCGATAAACCAAGGGGATAATGCATCTGCTTGCACCAGCACTAAAAAATACTCGGTCGGTGAAGTTTCTAACAACGCACGAGCGGTTTCTTGCCAGACTCGCGGGGCTGCTAAGGCTGCTAGCTCAGTGGATTGGCCAATACGTTGCATTAACCCTAAGGTTTCAGGGGCGATGGTAAAACCGTACTCCTTATATCGAGCCATAAACCGAGCGATGCGGATCACCCGTAAGGGATCTTCAATAAACGCATCCGACACATGCCTAAATACACGCTGTACCAAATCGTCTTGCCCATGATAAGGGTCAATTATGGTGCCCTGTTCATCCATTGCCATCGCATTAATAGTGAGGTCACGACGTGACAAATCTTCTTCTAATGTCACGGTTTTATCCGTACAAAAACTAAAGCCGCCATACCCTTTGGCTATTTTGCGCTCAACTCGTGCTAATGCATATTCTTCCCGAGTCTTAGGGTGTAAAAATACAGGAAAGTCTTTGCCAACTGGAATATAACCCAGATCGACAAGCTCGTTGGCACTGGCCCCGACGACCACGTAATCACGGTCTTTGATGGGGCGTTGCAATAGGTTGTCGCGTACTGCGCCACCAACAAGATAAGTTTGCATCATAATTTGAGAATGGTAATAAATTGAATTAATTAACTTATTATGCACTCGCTTTGTTTGTATATCCAATTTTTGATGGATCTTTATCAGTTAAGTCTTTGACATATAGCCCAAAGCTGTTTAGCTTATACCCCATAATAACTACACGACTGGAGTGACGGCTGCACATGTATCTGTCTTACTTTGGATTATCAGATAATCCGTTTTCGATAGCACCCAATCCTGCTTATTTGTATATGAGTGCTCGACATAAAGAAGCTCTAGCGCACTTAAATTTTGGTTTGCGTGAAAGTGGTGGCTTTGTCATGCTTACCGGCGAAGTGGGCACAGGAAAGACGACGGTATCACGTAAATTGTTGCAACAACTGCCTGAAAACACACAAGTAGCTATGATCCTCAACCCAACATTATCCGCCCTTGAGCTACTCGCGACTGTGTGTGACGAGTTATCGATTGCGTATGATTATCAACGTGCTAGCTTAAAGTATTTTACAGATTTGATTTTGGGACAATTAGCACTCAACCACACTAAAAATATCAACACCGTTTTGATTATCGATGAGGCGCAGCATCTACTTCCTGAAGTACTCGAACAGTTACGGTTACTGACCAACCTTGAAACCAATCGTGAAAAGCTCCTTAAAGTCGTATTAATTGGTCAACCTGAGTTACAAGCATTATTAAAACGCAACGAATTGCGCCAATTAGCCCAGCGTATTACCGCACGTTATCATCTACTGCCATTAAATGAAGATGAAGTTAAACAATATATCGCCCATCGTTTATCTGTGGCTGACGGAGATATTAGTATGTTTGCTCCAGCCACTATCAAAACAGTATTTACCATCACTGCAGGGATACCCCGGGTGATAAATTTATTATGTGACCGTGCTTTGACGTTAAGTTTTACCAAGCAAGCAGCGGTCGTCCCGAAGCATTTATTTATCGCGGCAGCCAATCAAATATTAGGTGAAGATGTCGTTGCACAGCGGATCCAGTGGCCCCATAAGTGGTTACAAATCGGACTCTTAATTATTGCACTCTTAGTGGGATTTGGTTTGGGAGGTGGCTATGAGTTTTTCTAAACGCACGAATCCATTAGCCATTGATGATTTAAAACCCGGCATGGCGATTATTGCTATCGAAGCACAAAACGGTCCGGTTAAATTGCGTAAATCGGGTTTAGTCAAAAGCCAAGATATGGTCAACGGCCTCAAAGAGATGGGCGTGTTGAGTCTCAATATTGATTGGGATAACTCAATTGAAATCGATGATACACCAGCGCTAGCTGCTGATTTGCGGCACAATCCATTGACCACTCGACAATTGTTCAATGATGAACAAACAAGCAGAGTTAATAATGCAATGTCGGATCAATTTAATCGCAGTTTGTTTTTGCCCAGTCTACAGGCCTTACCTTCACAGTTTTCGGTGATAGGTAAATATAGTGCTCAGTATGTGGGTATGTTGGCTTTGGGCTTAGCATTGGGTTATGGCGCAGCTAAATTATTACCCGCGCCACATGAAGCGGTGGTGGCAGTGGTGACAGAGTCGCCGGCAACGCCTATGCTCGAAACCCCACAGCTTGAAACCCCACAGCTTGAAACCCCAAAGCTTGAAACAATTATCCTGGAGGAAATCGTCGCAGAAACCATACCCGCTGAGCCGATAGCGATAGAGGATGAAGAGCAAGGTATCTTAGTCACGCAAGAACTGGAGCAAGCGGAGGAGGCGCCAGTATCAGCAGCCATGGCCAACCGAGTTAATCAAGCGTTAGAGTCATTGGGTGGGTTGGATAATCTAACCACAGCAGCAAAAAACAACGATAATTTACGTCCTTCAGCATCGATGGAGCGCCCTACAACGATTGAAATAGTGGATCAATTACAAGGCGTCGCACAATTACCCGAGCATATATTGGTGCAATTACCTGCGATGGTCTTTTCTGCTCATATGTACAGTTCGACGGATGAAGATCGCTGGGTGCGGGTAAATAATCGTCGCCTACAAGAAGGCGGTAGCGTCGATAGTAACGTGAGTATCGTGCGGATTGAGCCACAGTATGTGGTGTTATCGTTTCGTGGTACTGAATTTAAAATGGCTGCGCTTACTGACTGGTAAGCGCTAGCTTAACTCGTTAACGTAACTCGTTGGCTTCATCGACATGCACTTGCAGCGCTTCAAGTTGCTTTTTTGCTGCCGCTTTATCCGTCGTGTCATAAATCATCATAGAGATATAATCTACCGCTCCGGTCGCTGACGTTAAGGGTGAAATCGAGACGTTTTGATACATAAAATCTTCAGTACCCGTAATCGGACGATAGTTTGCAAATTTAAACAAATAGGGGCGTTGCTCCCACGTCATAAAACTGCGAACGTTTAAATCAAACACAGCTTTTGTTTTTTGTGCAAACCACGCAGCATTGATACTTGGATTAACGGAAAACAAAGACTGGCCTTTGGCATCGGCGGCGTTTAAGCCACTGTGGGATTCCATAAAATCATTCCACATATGAATATTATACTCACGATCTTCATCCTCCAATAAATGGGCGAGTTTTTTATTCATTATCGCCATCGAATCTTCGGTAAATAACAAAATCAAATCACACTGCACATCGTAGCCTTCAATCCCATAACTCAGCTCAATAGCCAGACTACGACGCCACTTAGTTAAGTTAGCAGTGATCAACTCACTGACATTACGGTGTTGCCCAAGAACGATAGGCTGACCTTGCCGCAGCGATAAATCTAGCTGCAGCCCAATCCCAGTCAAACACGTCCCAATTAAAATACTGGCTGCATCCATTAAGACTTCAAGCTGTAGTTGATCATCTATTTCTTGGGTAATATTGAGTATTTTGGCCACATCGCCAAAAGATGAATCAGAAAGCATACAAAGTGCTTCACCACTTACTCCGCCACCAATAAAACCTTGGCATACCGCATTTTTGCATCACGCTTAGTTTCTGGGATTTCACCAGTGTATTCGGTTATCCCTCTATGCGTCACTAACAAAGGCGGATGCTCTACCCATTAATGACTAATAAATCATATTTACGCGCTTTATGGATAATGGTGTTACGCCCGCTTAATAAATAAGGCCGTTCAAACATAGAAGTCTCCTGAAGTTTGACCATATCCTTATGGCAAAAAGGTTTAATACTAGTAGCTTTATATCGGCTTTTTACATACATACTTAAATTTTTTTATTTCACATTGAAAGTATAGATGACATTTAAGTAAAAAGTGCTTATAATCCGCACCGCATTGTTAGATGTGTTTGCCTCCACGGCAAAATATATAGTGCGGCCCGATAGCTCAGTTGGTTAGAGCATCCGACTCATAATCGGCAGGTCCCCTGTTCAAGTCAGGGTCGGGCCACCATTTTTTCTCAGCATCTATCCCAACTCTTCAAGCGAAAAAATTCACAACATTACTTTAAAAGGCCAACCAACAAAGGCCATTTCAGTTTCATCAAATCAAAATTCATTATAAAGAAATCTCTTAGAAGTGTTCTAGGTTTGCTATTACCGTCAAAAAGGCTGTTAAAAAAATAAAATAAACTATACTAAACTAAGAATTTTTCTTATATTCAATTTTAAAGTACTGATATAGGATGATTTTTTTAATAGGAAATAATATGTTATCTGAATTAGCTGGTTTTACATTATCTAGAACAATCCCTGACAATATCCTGAGCGGAGTATTAAGTGGCGCTTACAAAATCTATGGCGGCGTGGTGCGGGACAATTCAGGTCAAATTGTAGCTCACCTTATGAATTCAGGTAATATTTCAAGTTTAACAAATATTGCATCATCTTTTGCATCCCCTGTTAGTACTGTATTTTCAGGACTGAACACATTTCAACTTCATAGAATTGGGCAAGATGTTGATAAATTAATTAGCATGTCGCAAGCAACAATGGCCATATCAGGCCTAACTTTAGCTGTTAGCGCTGCTGGATTTATGTTCTTGAATCACAAACTCAATAAGATTGATGAAAAACTTGTAGAGCTTTCTGCCGACGTTAAGTTCATTCGTAACTTTTTAGAGTTACAAGAAAAAGCCAAGCTCATGACAGCTTTTAAAAATGTGAGGGCTATTGATTCAAATAACGATATTACAGTGAAGAATGAACTTTTATTGGATAGCAGAAAAAATTTCGGCGAGTGCCACGAACTATATAAATCATTGTTAACCAGAGATTCCAATATCAAGGATTTAATACCAGTCGAAGAATATTTCATAATGACAGCCATTGGATATTCACTATGTTCAGCAGAATTAGGATTGCATGAACAAGCAGCAAAAGATTTAAAAGAGTCTTTTGACATTTGGCAAAATTTTTCACAAACATTTGTCAAAGAGACTATATTTGGCGATAAGCCTGAAAGATTTTTAACGAAAAAATATGCACCTCACATAAAAACTGAAGAAATTGCTTCCTGGATGGATTTTGCTTGGGGTACAGAGATAGGATTAGAAGTAGTAGACGTGTTAAGAGATAAAACTCCTCGATTTGATATTAATTTTTCAACCAAACTTAGTAAAGAAGAAGCTATATCTATTGAGGTTGCAAGAAAACTAGTTCAAAGAGAACGTGTGCTGAAAGGCTATATTTCTCAATATGATTATTATGCCACACATAAGATTGCACCTTCTGCAGTAAATAGCTTTATTGAATCTTTACCTAAAGAAGAGCAAGTTTCAAATACATATATATTCTTGAATAAGAATTTCATTCCTAGTCAGCCATTACCTGCTGTTTAGTTTTGGTAATTAAAAGCATGTCTTGATATGCAGTATGTTATCAACCAAACAATTTAACCTTTAAGCGATGACTTAGCACGGAGATGCAAAATGAATCAGATTAAACTGCACAGAATCACATTATTTTTTTTAATTCTTTTATTTGGCATCAATGACTCTTTTGCCGAAGGCACTTGGAAGGGATCGTATTACTGCAAGAGTAATGATCAAAAAATTGAAGTCACCGATACACACCTTTATATAGGCGTCGCGCACTTTAAATTACTGCCTAATTTCGACGGAAATATGGGTACCTATCAAGATGATATTGTGATTATTATGCCAATACGAGGTGATGACTCTGCTGCTTCATTTCTTTTTTATAACTTCGAAGAGCTTCAATATAACGAGAGAAATAATTCAAAAAAATATGAGCCAATTGCACATATGGTATGTGAAAGGACTTAACAATGAGAATTTTATTTTGTATCTTTGCATTAACCGCAAGTATGTTCACTGTAGCCGAGCAACAATACTCGGTGTGGAAATTTACGGATGACACTGCATTCAAATGTAGCGTAGCAGAAATTTTTGTAAAGGCAGATAAAAAAGTATATCAAGCTCCTGATAACCTAAAATATTTTACTCTAACCTTTGTGAATGAAATGGATGATGTCATGTTTGAGACAAAAAATGGTTCTTCAATTTATACCTATGAAAAATTTATTGATCTTAAAGATGATTGGATGCATCTTAAAAAAAATGATTTAGGAATTAATTATGTATTAGAGAGTGGAAGTATACTCAATTTCATTGATATTTTTGCCAGTGGGAAAGTAGTAATGGAATTAACTGACCGAAATGACAGATCTGTTGGCGTTATACAGCGTGCTTACTGCCCTGATTTGAGATTAGCAATTAGACGAGTATAATAATGAAAAATTTTTTATGTATATTGTTAAGCGTTTTACCATTCTTAAGTTTTGCCAGTGATGTATATGTCCAAGGCTATACACGAAAAGATGGAACACACGTAGAAGGCCATTATCGAAGCGCCCCAAATAGCACGACTGCCGATAATTTTTCGACCTATGGCAATATCAACCCATATACAGGGGAACTAGGAACAAAACGTTTTAATGAGAGTAATGACTCTTCTTCTTCGTACAATAATTATCAAGAAAACCGTCAATCTGTTGAACACTCCATGCTCACTGGAACCTGCAATACAAATGATGCCGAAAGCTTTTCTATCGAATTCAATAATGACGTGTTAATAGCGAAAGGTAAATACAAAGCACGTCGTTCAGAGAGTGACTCTAACGCGTGGGCATTTTACTCAAATAAAGGTTATAGCTATTATCTTGGCAACCTTAATAATAGTGGAAAAATCCCCATTAAAGTCAGCAATAAGTGGGGATTAAATACTAGGGGACTTTGTACGGTTAACTGATAATCTCTTGTTGAGGTATCCCATTCGCATCGTTCGGACTAACATCTTATAGCGAGTCATTTAAAGCTGCACTTGCCAATTGCACATTGACCCCTACTGTTTACAACTTCAATTGGAAATATTTCACCTTTAATGTTTTTTACCAAAACTCAGAGAATTAGCAGAGGCGAGAAATTTAGTGGCTCATGCAGCATTTGCGCACGTACTTCTTGGTAATTGGGGTAATATGTGTCACAACATTGCCAAAACATTAGGTATCTCGTTACCCGAAAAAGGGAATTCAGAACTGACTTAATCATCAGTATGTTATCTAAGCATTTTTATTAGTAGGCCGAAACCATAGTTCCAATAATTTGCTATCGCCAGAAAACTTCTAGAACCAGTACCAAAAACAACTGAGAAGTGTCTAGTAAACTAGTGGCGATTCATACCTTGTTTTTTAAGACTTTGATACTCACGTATAACTCCTGAGTTAACATATATACCACCTAAAGCAAAAGACAATATCTTACAATGAGAAAACAGATAGTTCTGTTTCGCCTCAGGGGGCATTTTTACATCGCCGGTAACAGTTCTGCAATAAGTTTCCCTGCTGACGGCATTCGTATCCTTTGAGTAAGTATTCATTAGAAAGAATATCTGAGTCTTTCTTACCGATGCCAATTGAGTATACCATTAAAGTTACATGGACTTGAGCTTAGAAAACTAGGATGATTATGAATATCAATTGTAGAAAAATAGGAGTGAAAATCACTGATGTTTTCTCAAGAATCGCGTGAAGTTCTTATAATCATTACTTGCCATTAATTCATTAACCAGATCTTCAGCACTTTTGGTTTGACGTGCTTTATTGATTTGTTCAGCGGCTTCTTTTGCAATATTCTGCTGTTTTATTAAGTATTCACAAATGCTGATAAGGTTCGATAAATCAAAATATCTGGCACCAGTGGTATTTCGGCCTTTCATGCCTTCGGGTAATTCAGAATATTTGAGTCGTTTTAATATACCTGTTTCTTTCCAGCGAACCTGAACATAACTCATTACACCTTTGCCTTTAACTACACTAAATTCAATCTTCGGTACTTTAATGATTTTTTCTTCTAAACGCTTTAAGTTATCCATGACAATGCGATTACTTAAACCTGTGCGACTGGCGATGCTATCGTAATAACACGTTGGCCATCTTGTTTCATCAGACCACCACATCAATATCTGTATTAATATCGCAAGCTCTGAGCCTCTAAATTGGAATACATCCATATTTTCAAGTAAGACTCGTGGTAGTGGCTCAAATCGCTGTTCAGCGAAGTCAGCTCCCCATTTGTGTAAGGCTTTCTTTTTGGCGCTACTTTCTTTATTGGCTTGTTTTATCTGTGCTAAAAAGTCGTTTGTACCGGGCTCAATACCAAAATCATCGAGGTTACCGGTGATATGGAGAGGTTTATTTAATTTCTTTTCGCTTTTTGTACTACGCTTCACTTCATACTACCCTTTTGAACTATGGCTAGGTGTGATATGACTAGTGTACTTAGTTTAACTAAGATAGGTAGTCATACGATATAAGTACCCCATAATACATTAAGGCAACATATATAGTTACTTTTTTATGAGTTGATTTATTCAGTATTCATCAATTTTAACGGATAAAAAACGTAGTTCATTGATGCTGTCGACGCTGTCAGTATGTGTTCATCGAAGACAGGAGAACAAAGATGAGCAAGTACTTTTCAAACAAAGCCCAAGCCGATTATCAAGAGAATAGTATCGAACGTGTTAGTGCGAATATTTTAAATGAAGCGCTGACTTGTGTGATTTGGACTAACCATGCCTACACCCGAAAAAAACAACGCGGCATTAAACGTGACTGGATATCATTGGTGCTAGCTTTTGGTGACGAGACCTTTCAGCATGCTCAAAATACTGTCTCATATGCCCTAGGTAAAAAGGGTATTAAGAATATACAGCAACAATACGGCAATCGATTTGATATCAATAAACTTAGAAGCCTGTATCTCGTTATGTCGCACGATAATGTGTTAATCACCTGTGCTTACAGGTAAACAGAAAAGATGCAGTAAAAAGACATGCATCTTTATTTAATATTTAACTTATTTAGGAAAAGAACAATTATGCTGAATCAATATGTACAAATATTTTCAACACCTTGCAATCAATCTTTGGAGAATACCATGGCCGATACGCCAAAATTTGAAATATCAAGAAAAAGTCCTAACCGTGTATGGGACTGTGATGTACCTGTTATCATCGATGGTGATAACAAGTGTATTTCGGCTTTTGTTACCGGTAATATAGAAGAGCCAAGCATTTACAATGAGCTGTGTTATTTATTGTACAGTGCGTCTAGCGATACGACGATCACCATTCATATTAATACCCCAGGTGGCATAATCGATTCTGCCTTTATGATAGTGGATGCCATTGTGCATTCTCAAGCAAAGGTTATCGGGAAGTTATCAGGGACTGTCGCTTCAGCAGGGACAATTATCGCCATGGCATGTCATGATATAGATGTTGCAGCTCATTTGTCATTCATGATCCATAATTATTCAGGCGGGATGGCCGGTAAAGGGCATGAGATGAAAGCTAGACAACGCTTTACTGATATGCACCTCAACGATGCATTTAAATCCTTTTACAAAGGTTTTTTATCGAGCAAAGAAATGGAAAGCGTTATCGATGGGACCGACCTGTGGATGGGAAGCAAAGAAGTGCAAGCACGCTGGAAAGAACGACTAGCTTGTATCCAAACCATCGAGCGTGCTGGCGCTGTGGTTTAATTACTACCCACAACATAACACAATTCACTGACACAATTACTACTTTGATAACATGGTGATTGTGTTGGTGGGTGCAGCTAAGAAAAATGCTTATATACGTTTTATGCTTGGTGTGTTACAAATTTGATAGATTTTTTATTGATTTTAAAAAGTATGAATGCTTGAGGAGAACAACGAAAATGAAGAAATATATTTTTATCATGACAATGTTGCTTAGTAGTGGTTTGGTATATGCACAAGAGAGAATATCTACAGATAGAGCAAGTCAATATCAAGGGGAAACGGTTGAAGTATGCGGTTTGGTAACACAAACAAAAGATTTTTCTAAAGGGACCTATCTTAATATTGATGGCCGATTTCCTAACCAAGCGTTGACGTATGTGGTGTGGTCAAGTGCACATAGCAGTATAAAAGAGAAGTTTGGGCCGATAAATGGATTAAAAGGCAAACAGCTCTGCGCAGTTGGCAAGGTCAAAAACTACAAAGGAAGCCTACAAATCAGCATCAATTCAGCTTCTAGTTTATCACTCCAATAACTAATGTTTATTAAATTAAATTAAATTAGAGGCTATATGGTAGCGAAGAACATTAAACCATTTTTTATCACATGGGTGTGTGTATTACTCCTCAATCAAATTGTGATTTTTGGGGCATGTTTTGCCCCTTATTGTTTAATAGCCGCACTACCTCATACCGGTGTTATTGCTGCAATTATCACTTATTTTGTCGCGCAGGGTGATAAAGAAACTGAGATATTAGAGCGAGCAACCCAGAATACTCATACGACCCACGAGGAGCGCGACGAGTACGAAGCGCTTGATGACTTCGAAGAAACCAAATCTCCATTTTGTCCTCGATGTGGCTCGCAGATGGTGTTGAGAAAGGCGAGAACAGGAGTCCATGCAGGTAACAATTTTTGGGGGTGCGGGGATTACCCTAGATGTAAAGGGATATTAAATGTTTAATAGTACGCGCAGGGAAGGCGGTAATGAACACAATTTGGATTGATGAACTGTTTAAATGGGCTGATGAGTTCGACGTACCGGAACTAATATTCATTGATCGTTCCTCCACGGATGAAAATGAAGATGAATATCATGAACCATCCTTTTGGTATGGCTTACCACGAGATAAGCACACGCTATTATCGCTGGAAGAGCTTAATTTAAGTGAAAATAAGAGCCCTTATATACCTGAGCAATTAAGACATTTAACCCAATTAAAGCGTTTATTTTTCTCAATCGATGCTTTTAATATTGATGCTACGCACTATGCGACTCATTGTCCTATCTCTCATGTGCCTGAGTGGATAGGTGAGTTGACGCAGTTGGAAGAGTTGAATTTGCAGGGTAATACACTTGAAGTTATACCTGATTCACTTGGCAAACTTCATAAGTTGAAAAAGTTAAACATATCACGCAATAACATTACTAATATTGACGATAATGCACCATCGATACTATCACTGGTCAACCTTGAAGTGCTGAATATTTCTAAGTGCAATTTAACTTGCTTGCCGTCCAGTATTAGCGGACTCGGTAGATTAATCGAGCTTAATGTATCTGAAAACCCACTGATTGATATTGACAAGCATGCGCATGGTATCAGGGGATTAATATATTTAGAAACATTCCATATGGATTTGTGTGAACTCAGCACATTACCAAGTGCCATTGGAGCACTGCATCAACTCAAGTCTCTGTCCTTATTTGGAAATAAAATAGTTAACATAGATAAGTTGTATGACTACACCCAAAATCTAACATCGCTAGAGGACCTTAATCTTGGTGGGAATCGTATTGATGAGTTACCCGATTCGATTGGCCCCCTCCATGCATTGAAAGAACTCTGCTTGGAGCACAATAAATTAAAGAAGATTGATGCAATAGCATCTTGGGCTAACGATCTTAAAAGTATAAAAACGCTAAATTTTTGTGGCAACAATATTACGTATTTACCAGGTTCGTTCGGTCAATTTGAGCAGCTAACAACACTGTACTTGTCGAGCAATGCAATAGAATCAATTGAAGAAATTATCCATTGGGCGACTCAGCTGCCTGCTTTGCAAGTACTGGCTATAAATGATAATTACATTAAGTGTCTGCCAGATTCACTTGGCGAGATGACGCAGCTGAGCAGGATGTCTTTGGCTCGCAACAAGCTAGTGACGATTGCACCTATCGCCCAGTGGACTAACGAACTTGTTAATTTAACTCATCTAGATATATCGGATACGGCGATTACTCATATTCCCGATTCACTTGGGGGATTTAACAAACTTACCTCATTACTCTTAAGCAATAATAGAATTGCTAGTATTGATAATAATTACGGTTGGATGATTGAGCTATCCAATTTAGTTGAGCTTGAGCTTAACAACACAGGGATAACAGAATTACCTATCGAAGCTGGTGAATTACAACAGTTGCAACGATTATCCATGCAGGCTAATAATATTACATCAGCGTCTTTGCAGTCAGATTGGTTATCAAAGTTTGTTAACTTAACCTTCTTAGACTTATCGAATAATTTATTGGATAGGTTACCCGAATCGCTGGGAACACTTGATTCATTAAAAGAATTAAGACTGGAGTGTAATGAAATAGAAAACTTAGAAGTGCAGTCTGAAAGGTCCTCAAACTTTGATGGTCTTGAAATACTCGATATGGCAAGCAATAAACTTGAGTGTGTCCCCGATTCAATTGATAAGTTTATTGCATTAAGGGTGCTTTATTTGTGTCATAACCAAATAGATAAGGTATCACGCAATATTGCCACATTACCGAATTTAGAGTTTCTTAGCCTTCGGAGCAATCCAATGGGGCGTATACCATACTATGTTACTCGTATCAGTAATTTAAAATCCTTGTGGTTTGACAGTCTACCCGGTTGTGATTATGGAGCAATGAATTTAGAAATACTTGATATCAATAAAGTCATGAAAAAGTAATTGACTAATATAAACTATTTCTATAGCAGATTCTTTCAGACATTTATATGAATATAATTAACTAGCAAAGCGAAGCTCCTTGCTTACTTGGACATTTTTTATGATGATATATGACAACTTCACGCTGGACTTTACATATATCGAAATAAAATTAACATACATATAGATAATATTATCATTAGTAGGTGGAAACCAGTTTACTAACACAAGAATAAAAATGCCATACCCAATCATAAAACTTGACAGTCAAATAAATAAAATATAAATTTTATCTATGATTTAATCTACTTATCTTAATAACTTATATTTTTATTAAAACACTAAAGGAAAGAATAAAATGGAAATAATCGGTATAATAATTGCAGCTTTAGTTGGTGTACTTATAGCTAACGATGCTGGTAGTAGAGGAATGAATGGTCTTGGCTGGGGTATCTTTACATTTCTAGTATGTATCGTTGCAATTCCTATTTATTTGATTGTAAGAAAGCCTGTAAAAAGTGAATGAACTCGATGCCAATTGATAAGCCTCCATTTTATCTAAGGCTAATCTTATTGTTATCTTTATACTTTTTTGCATCAATTGAAAATAACCCAGTTGTAAAGCTTGAGTCTTTGATGGGTTTATCACCCTCCCCAATTGAATATATTTTTGGTATAAAAAGCTTTTTTAGTGGTATGACTGAAGGTGTGCATCAATTCATTAGGATGAATTTAAAAGCTTCAGCTGAAGCGAATATTTTTGCACCATTAATATTACCTTTAACAGCATACTTTTTACTTTCATGGAAAATACCAAAAATTGACACCAAAAAAAAAGAATACCTTTTTTTCGGGCTTTTTATAGTTCTATCTGCAGCAGTAAATATTTTCAATTAATTCGGTTAATAAGCATTATTCTGAGTAGTAATGATCAAAAATGATAGGCACATATACCTGCAACATACTAATTTTCGAAATTAATTACTTACACTGTAAATCATAGATGAATGCAATTAAATCTAAAATCTTTTCTACTATGAAAAAATATGTAAATTCAGGTAGGAGAATTTACAGTGAGTATGGAAAAAGAATAGATGACCGTTTAAAGAATACAAAACTATCAAATTCTACCTATCTAACTTTGCATAACACCTTATTAAGGATTTTGCTTGAAAATGTCTAGAAAAAGAACTGCGTTAATAACTCTCCTCTTTATATCCACAATATTTTTTCCATTTATTGGCTTTTTTTCAGCTGCACGCATAGAAGATGTATTTTATGAACCATTGGTTGCCACCTTTGTTTGGTTATCATTTACGGGCCTTGGATTATGTTCACTATACTTAATAAGCAGAATTGCAATAAGACATTATCAATTCAATTGTCTCAAACCAACTGTATACATAGCATATAGTGCGACTTTATTTCTTGCTGGATGGATTACTAATGGTGCTTGGTACGATTATTATTTTTTCTCATCAAAAATTCGATCGGATTTCACTATCAGGCAGCACTCTGAGTATCCAAATCATTTTATATTTGATGGCAAGTTAACTAAGGATGCAGGAGATATTACTGTTCGTCAGATCCTCAATTCAGAAGATATCGACCTTGATGAGTCAATTATTTTGGAGATTAATTCTAATGGTGGATCCCCTCAAGCCGCTATTTTACTCGCAGAGTTTATTAAACATTATAATGTTCGCATAGAAGTGCTTGGCAAATGTATTAGTGCGTGTACGTTGGTGCTTTTATCAAGTTCCTCACGTTATATACACCCTAGAGCTTGGGTCGGTTTCCATGCTTCATATATGGTTGGAGCAGATAATGATATTAGCTATGATGTACCCTCGCTTAATTTTTACGATGAACAAGTTGAGTTGGCATTGAGGGAAATAGGCGTTCAGGATGAATTTATAACTAAAAGTAAAATTCGTGATGAAAATGGTGGGTTTTATCCAGAGTTCCAGGAGCTCGTCAGCACTCTAATCATCAATCGTTTTGAAAGAACTTACATAAAAAAAGCTGTAATACCCTGGTATCTATAGGCATAGATGACTTTAGAAAATATTATTTTATTCAGTTTTGATGGAATAAATAGTCATTTTGAACATGCCTTTTTCATTTTTTCTATGACTCGTTTTTCTTTCGATAAATAATTCAATTGATACTTTCTCATAATTCGGTCGAAATGTAACAAATATTGGCAGCGATATTGCTGATTGGGTGGCATCCACTCTGCAGGTGTTTTAGCGCCTTTGGACTGGTTTGTAGCATCATCAACAATAAGTAAATTTTCAGGATCGTTAGCAAATTTCTCTCTTTGACTACGAGACCAAGAGTACGCTCCCCTTTGATGTGCGGATTTCAACGGCACAACATGATCTATATCAACACTACTAGATTGAGTGAAATATCTATCTGAATAGATACCATACCACAGCCCCTCTCTCACAGAGCATTTAGATGTAACCACGGGAATCAATGAGCGTTCTTTTAAAAGCGTATGTCTAGTATTAAAACATTCATTTACATTTCGTTTCCAATGAGGCCAGTCTTTTCTGTTGTATATTAATCTGTATGCTCTGGATTCATTATTAGCTTCTTGTGTTGCCTTCTGTATATTACTTGCCCCTATCCCTTTGGGAAGTCGAGCCGCTGTACTTGAACCTAAACAAGCCTCAACTGAATCAAAAGTAAATTTTTTACCGGTTTGATCAAAGTAAGGTGAGTATCCATTTTCATGGCATATTCCACTATTAGAGCGACGTGTTTCCTCAGCTGACGGGTGAGTGGTAATGAAAAACAAACAGACTATAAAAGTGTAACGCATATAATTTCCTCATTAACCATTAAGCTAGGATGATTTCATTATTTCTCTTTTTGAGCTAATGGACTTTCCAAATTTTGCTAGACACTTTTAACAGTCACAATGTAACTTACAGTAGAGGTGTTTATGAGCAAAGGCAATCGATATACCAAAGAGTTTAAGAAGATACATAAGCAATTAGTGTTAGACCTTTTTGAATGGCCCTGTGCACTAGACGGAGGCTTAAAGTGACTAAATTAGTACTTCGGCTTTTAGCCAGAAGCGGAAGTAAAATCTTTCAAAGTCATTATGATATTAAGGGAAATACTTACCAAAAACATTTGCTCATTTGGCCTACTCTTTATTGCTACTTATCAACGATAATCCTGTAACTAAAAATCCAAGAGCTATCAAAGCTGCAAATCCTGAGCCTGCAAACCAATACCCCGTCCACCCAAATACAGAAACACCTACAAAGATTATACCTAAAACATTCCTTTTAAATTTGTGTACTTTGGTATTTTCTTTAGGAGTGATTTTGTTGCGACTATATATATCGCGATTAATAGTGCTAATTGAATTGTCGATTGAACGATTTTCTATAGATTTATCTTTTTCCGTTTTAAATTTTTGTATTTTGGTACTTTCTTTCCGAATGATTATATTTTTATTATATATATTGCGATTGATAGTGCTAATGGAAGTATCGAATGAACGATCCTCTAAAAATTTATCTTTAATAATAACAGAAATTTCGCTTTTGTTGTAAAGCTGACATGCAATAGCAAGTGGTGTTCGGTTTAACTTTTTGGCAATTATTTTAATGCTTATATCGGCTTTAAACATATCAACCATTTTTTTCCGGTCATGCTCAGACCACCTTGAACCTGGGCCACTTTTTCTTCCTTTCGATGCTTCTGGGCGCGAGCGCATAGATGGCGAGTCATTCATTAAGCCACCATGTTCCTTAGTGTAGCCCCCTTCATACATGTCATCAGCCCATCCCATAATATATCCTTTTCATGCCATAAAAAATGCCTTAAACATGTTAAATGTAATATATATACCTGATCTTTTCAACGCACTTTAAATTGTCTAATCTCCACATACATACCCTCTAAAGCTTCCATGTGTATTTTAAACCACTCAGAAACCTGGGAACTCAAGGAGTCGAATGCAAAGATACTCCTTTCCCCCTTTTTACTCTTACCTTTCGTGAATAAAGTTGGGGCCACTTATGAGGGATTACCCCTGATGCCTCGAAGCTCTCTTTTAGGGCCCTTAGGGATGCATAAAGGAAGTTATTCTTATTACTCCTATTAAAGACTATAGGAAGAACCATCATAAGGTAACCCCTAGGGAAGTTATTATTACTACTTCTTATTACTACTATAACTACCTTAAAGAGAATATCCCTTATGACCATCAGTGCTCACTAGGTAGCTCTTGAAGTATCGTTGCATGAGGGTAACTTCTAGTTGGTATTCATATTCTTTTTTTAGCTGGTCAATATCTAGTATATCGGCATCTATGGCCCTACTCCCCATATCCTTATTCTTTATATCCAGCGTTCGATGGGATTTGATAACCTCACACTTCACTGCTATCTCTGCCCCCATTACCTTGTTAAAGCTATCGTACATTTGTTTTTCGAGTATTGAGTAGTGAGAGGCGGTCACAATAAAACTATCATGAATAGGCAAGCAGGTTATCCCATAATCAAGCAAAGACAACATCACATCCTCCGCCACACAACTATCTAAGTATTGAGCGTGTAATCCAATATCAGTGGCAAATACATCACTCATCACTGGATGCGTTTGGATGATTTTGTCTTTTAGTGCTTGGGTATTACAGCCGAGTATGTTGATTGCTAATCCGGATAAATGATACGTCCCCTTCTCATCATTAATAAACGCATTAAACGCCTTTTTAATCATTGGACGCCGCTTATCATCTTTACCTTGCCAGTTTGGTAAGCCGATATCATAAACATCTTTATTAGGGTCCAGTGTCATGTTCTTCAGGGCATAAATGATATTGATTGCTATCCCTGAGTAATCCACCTCTCTCGTCTTTTTGTTATTGATGCCCAACATACAGCCCAACAAAACATCTCATAGATACCCAAACACAAAAAGTAAGAATTTAACAATTAATAACAATGACTTACGCACGAAACAAAGTCGAGATCGATTCATTAATAAGGACAATAGATCCATCTTTAATCAAAATACTCGAGCATAATCGCCAAGTAAGCATCTGGCTTTATCAAAGCACACCTTCTTACAAGTCATTCGATTCATCCAAGAATCTAATTTGAGCAAACATATTCTTTCTCAATAAAAACACCGCCTCCAGCTGTTGTAATGTTAGACAAAAAACTATCAATCCCAGTAATACTTGGACTAATTTTAAGCTCGTAGATGCCATCTTCTTCTACTGCAGGTAAATTATATTTACCTGCACCCTCATAAGCGGCTGTCAATAGCTCATCGTCTGAATCAAGCAGCTTGTATTCCACAATTGCATTATCATCAAAAGACCAAATAGCATTATCCTGTTCGCAAACAAAAACCAGATTGACTGTTTCAGGAGTGAGCCGTCTATCATCACTTTGTCCGTCTGAGTTCTGATTGGTATTATTGTCATCTGGTTGAGAAAGCCCTTCAACCTGACTCGTATCATAAATAGCCCCACCAGCCACATTAGACTCACCATGTACATACAGCCCACTTGTTGCCTTTGCAGCGGATAAAGGTGCATAGCCACTTGGGAAGTCGGTTTCGTTGAGCATGTACTGCTGATTTTGGTTTGGTAAAAAGATTGCTGAGCTTGCACTTACAACAGAAGAGTTTTGATCGTATGTAACATTTTCACTAAATACAAGCTCTACATTTTCTCGCGTATCACTCCACTGCGCGATGAAAGTTTGCGCTTCTTCATTCACAGTAATAGCGAATTTAGGTAAAGGTGCGACGCTCGATAATGGCTGGCCAAAATTAATCATCCAAGTATCAGCAAGATTCTGTGTAACTGACACACCATCTAATACTTTAGATGCTCCTGGCTTCAATCGAATCGCCGCAGTTATAATATTCTGTTCACCAGAACCGTTATTTGCTGAGACATAGGTAAAGGCAGATTCTCCATTCGCTTTAAAGTCAGCCAAAGTAGCTTTTGCCTCGCGGTAACTATTGTCTGTGGAGTCTTTAAAGAACACCGAAAGCTCATTGTTACGGATAAAAATATTCCGAATCCCTGGATAAGCGTTTCCTGTTTGATTTGGATATACTTCGGCACCATCATAGCGTTTAGAGCGATAAGACTCTAAGTCTGTAACAAGCACTAATCCATCAAGCAGAACGCAACGTTCTGCTTCGGTTTGTATTTCATAAACGCATACCCCTTCCCGCTCTGAAGACAACGCGGGGGTAACCCATTGCAAGCCCGCATCTTCAATACGTGAATTATCAAGTGAAGGTCGCTCATTGTCTGCTTGCCAATTTGCTATCGTTTGCGCATTGATTGTCATATCGCGTGTTTCAGGACCATCTTCAGTTTGCACATCAAATGACACCGTCAAATCACCCGTCCAACCGTCAGGATAAAAATACCAATGATCATTAATAACTTTTAATTGACCACGTCCATAATCCAAGTTTATTTCAAAGCCATCATCGCCAAGCGTTTGCCCCTCGATTGACAAGACAGGCTCTAGCGCGCCAAAGGTTTTGCTATACGCAATGTAGTTATCGGTAAACGCAAAATTGCTGTAGTTGATATCTGTCCCTGTGCCGCTGCCTTTCTCCCAGTTATAGCTTTTGCCAAAACCATCGGATAAAGCAATACGAATACTGTCATCGGCATTGCGCATGACGTTATCCACACCGTTCAATATCTCTAGCGCAAATAATTGGGTTGCATCATGGTTACCTAACACGATACCGCTAAATGGTGAATCCATAATCTCGAGTGTTTCACCATTAAGCGCACCACCATCATTCCAATAGAGGTTCCCGTTATTTTTGACATATTGTCCCCAAACACTTTGGCTAGGTGCGATAGCTTTAACTCTTTCTAGGGTATTACCGTCATAAATAACTAGCTGGCCACGCGCACCTTGAATAAATTGTCCATCTTCACTATTAATCGGTTGCTCGACAACCACAAAATACCCATCATTTAACCACTGCGCACCGACTACAAAGAAATATTCTGTAGGGTAGACTGGCGTAAGCGTCCCTGTTGGAGATAAATGCCATGCAATTGTTGAATTTGTACCACCATTCACACCATCAGGCAACTGGCGATTCCAGTCAAATCCTCGCATCACGCCGGCACCATCACTGCGCATATCGATGCCACGACGAGAGTAGTCTGTGCGCATTGAACCGTTAATACTCTTTGGTTCAATATCACCATCATTGGTCGCTAACAAACAGACTACTGAATTGTCGTTCATGTCTACACGATACATTGAGCAAGATTCAGGATCTAAGTTCGGTATTGCCCTTTGGATATGGTTACTCGTTAACAAATATAAATATTTACCATTGGGTGTCAGTATAGCTTCAGCAATAAACAAGGTTTTGTCTGTCAAAATTGAAGATAAATCAACATCACCCGATTCATCCCAAACAATAGCGTTAGTTCGATTGCCAAGTGTCGTACCAACCTCATCAGCATACGCAAAGTTGAATAAACCACTGTATAGACGAGCTGTTTGAGTATCATCTACAGATGCCTCAATGGCTTCACCTAAGCCGATGTCACTTGCTCCTGCTAGATTAACTACAAGTTGGTCATATTTGGTAGCATCATTAGGGAACATATCAAAGCGGTCTACAACACCATCATTGTCACTGTCCAGGACATTCCTAGCATCCAATGGATATTGATCGCTCACATCAGCCAAACCGTCATTATCGTCATCTTCGTCAGCCGTCATACCTGTTTCTAAACATTCGGCTAGACAGTCATCCGGGCGTCCGTCGTTGTCATTATCCGGATAAGCACTAATCGGAATATTGACAAAACCGTCGTCAAAATCAGATACACCGTCATTGTCGGTATCCACGTATTTTGCGCGATCATCCACTATGCTAATGGTTAATGTTTTGCCTGCTGTAAGAGAGTTATCTGACCCAACAGCAAAAACAAAACGGTCAAGCGTCACAATGTATTCGTCAGCTAGATTCACATTATCAAGTGATAAGTCAGCGACAATACTGGTCCCGTTCCCCCCCCACTGTGAGGTCAAAACGAACGTTTCAGGGTTATCAGCTTGAGAAGTCAGCGTCAGCATTGGAGAGTCTTGTATTTGATTAAATGTCACCCCAAAATCAAGCACAATCTGTTCATTAGTATATTGTGCATTCACATCATTCAAACTTACTTTTGCTGTTGTCTCAAATGCATTTGCACTAGCCATGATTTCAGACTCACCTGCCTTATTCGTCACCGGTGCAAACGTTAAGCTCGACTCGCCTTCTGACATAAAGGTATCAAGATTCGCTGTGGCGCTGTAAAATTGTCCATCGCTATCATCGCGGAAATACGCAATAATATTTTCACCTAAGAACACTAAGTTCTGTACGCCTGAACCACAGTTGCCGTCAATACATTGATAATAGTTATCTGGCAAAAACTCATTGCCACGCAATCTGTCATAAAAAACATTAGTAGAGGCATAATCATTGAGTTCTGCGCATTGCTGCTGTTCAGTACTGATTTGATATACGCAGAAAGCTATGCGGTCGGGCTCTGGGGTAAACAACTGGATGGTTTTATCGTGTATAATTTCACGAATATCATCAACATAGTCCATTGGATTCACAGGAGTCGGATGTGTTTCCAAAAATGTGGTCACCGCAGATTCAGGGATCGTCATTGTGCGCTCTATAATCTGACCGTCTGCAAGCACAGTATAAGGGATGGTAACATCACCTGTCGTGTTTTGTGTTGGCACGTAATACCAAAACGAAAAGCGATTATCGACTAATATAAACCCTTGGTCATTTTCGAGTTCATTCACACTGGATGAAGTATAAGTATTCCCTGCTAATGTTTGAATAGGTGTTTTTGCATTCATACCATATTTATGGAAAACATAATCGTCAGCAAATGCAAAGTTTTTATAGGCTACACCACTGCCCGTTCCACTGAATGGTTGGTCATTAAATCCATTTCTGGCTTGTTGTCCTAACTCAATGCGTATGCTTCCGTCTGCGTTAGTTAACAGTTTCGGAGTATCGCCTTCGTAACTATCAACGAATGCCCAGGTGCGCGAATAATGGTCGACAATCGTTTCAATCCCACCGCCAGCTTGCGCTTCCACAAAATCACTACCAGTCCAACGCACTGCGCGTTGCCCAACAAACACGATATCATTTAGTTGTGATATCAAGCCAAAATCTATTAACCCTTCGCCACTATTTTGGCCTCTCACCGCGGATGCAACTACGACTGAAGAGTCAACATTAATTGCATTCATGACTAACTGATTAGAGCAATCATCTGAATAACAACCCGAGACCGTAAAAACATGTTGGTCATCGAGCCAACCCACTGCATTAAGTGAAATTGATTCTGCGTTCAAACTAGGCAATTGTACTAGGTCAAAATTAGGTTTAATCAGGTAAGCATTGTCCCCTGATTTAAAAATACCTGTGTTATCAATACGGAACTGAATTCCGGTCAAGCCTGACCAAATACGCGAATTCCCATTGAGTTGGGCAGGCTCAGGTTCAGGATTTTGAGTATCTAGCGCACACACAAATGAATTATCTGCCAATGTGACTACATATAGATGGCAAATTTCCTGAGGGAGTCCACTAATCGATTCTTGCAAACGAGGTGAAGTCAGCATATAAGCGAACCGAGCGTCTGGCGTCACAATGGTTTCTGCCACAAAAAATGGCTCAGAAGCTAGAACCGCATCGTTCAAAGTGCTACCAGATGCATCTACAGTTTGAATATTGGTTGTATTGGCTAAAGCAATGGTTTCGCCATCTGCATACGCGTTTTTAAATAAACGCAAAGCAGGTTGAGGCTTTTGAGATTTAAAGACCAACTCCCCATTGCTCGCTTCATTAATTGACTCGGTCATGCCCATCGCATTAACATTTGCCAAATTAAATTGAATGGCTTTAGTCACAGTCGCATCATTCGGTGCTACATCAATATTATCTGGCACACCGTCATTATCGGTATCACGGAGAGAGCTATTATCGTTTCCACTGCCTAAGATCGGTGGAATAACCGAACCAGTAACCTCTTCACCTGAACGGACTGCCAGCACATTTTCAATTTCCGCAGCAGTTGTACGAGTTGCATTTTCTCCAATGACGTCATTTGCAATCAGGATATTACCTCTAAAGGTAAACATATAGCGCAAAATCAAAATACCATCGGTTAACGCATCCACCTCACCGTTACCATCAATATCAAACTGCGTTCGGTTATCATCCATAAATTGTGCAATTGACAAAGCATCATTACGGACAGCCTCTATGCCGACAACATTGCTTATCAAAGCATCATTTTCAAAACCAAACATGTAGCGCAGTAATAAAATACCGTCAGTTAACGCATCCACTACACCATCATTATCAATATCTAACAACGCACCTTCTGATTGCGCGAGCTGATAACTTTGTTTAGCAAAACGATAACGTCTGTCATTGGTGATAGTTGAGAAGTCAATGTGAACCAACTCATCAGCGTTGATTTGTTGATTTACCTTGACTGCAATATCAAACAGTTTGCGGTCGAGCTGACCTGGCCACGCGGCACTTTGTGATGCCCATGCGACAGTTAAATATGCATCGGTGTTGGGGTTGCTATCTTCATTGCCCTGCTCGCTGCGTAATGTCGGATCATAGGCAAGTAAATCTAAGTTGAGTAGATTTTCAAGACCGACACTTTCCACTTGAGCGCGTTTCACGTGCACGCGAAGTCCTAACCCAGTCGTACCGGTATTACTATCTTGTGTGGTATACAACACAGGGACAAAGTTAGTAGAAAGCCGATTGAGTATTTGGTTATTCAGATACACGACCTGCTGCTTATTATCATTAGCTTGCTGCGGGTCAGTTTGGTTATCAAATTCCGTTAAGTTGATAACTCCATCCAAATCCAAATCATTTAAGGCATCAAAACGGTTGTTTTTGTCCAAACCGTTATTATCCTCCCATTCATCAGGCATACCATCACGGTCAGAATCTAACGCACCACGGTCATCTAATGGAAAACGATCAGCACCATCGTCGGTACCATCATTATCATCATCAGTATCGGCATTATTGCCAATACCATCACCATCAGTGTCAACGGACTCATTTACATCTTTAGGGAATGCATCATCCACATCTAAGATCAAATCATTGTCATCATCGGTATCGGCGTTGTCACCGATACCATCCAAATCATAGTCTGCAAATTCATTTCGGTTAAACGGGAATAAATCATCGGCGTTACTGACACCGTCACCATCTGAATCTAAGTCACTGGCTAAAGCTACTGTAACTGCATATGGAGCAGTTTCAGATCCGGCAGAAGCAAAACTATCACCATCACTAGCTAGAATGAAGTATTCAATGCCTTGTTCGCCTAGTTCAGAACTATTCAGTGTAATGGTATACAATGTGCCCGATGGATTAACCATATCTCGTATAATCCAATCAGTATAACCGATTTGACGATACTGAAGCTTTGCAGTGGCAATTCGAATGTTGTCAGTTATCGTTGCTCTTAATGTCAGGCTTGTTTCTGCTTGCACGACCGTTTTGGGTTGGTGAGATACAGTTGGCGGGATCGTATCTTGAGGCACTGCCATCGCTATGTTGGAAGGCTCAGATTCATTTCGACCAGTCACAACAGTAAAGTAGTAGTAATGAGGTACGCCAGGCGTTACATCATCATCAACAAAGGTCGTGATGTCTTTGTTTAATGTCGATGAATTAAGACGTTCATAAGTACCATCTTCACTCAAATTGCGATATACGTTGTAACCGTTAAGCAAATCAAAATCATCTTGGGTCCAGTTAAGCGTAACCTGATCTTTTTCACCTCCGGTTGCCTGCATATTTAACGCTTCAACACCTGAGGTAATCAGTTCAAACTGGAAACGTTCTTTGTCATCACCAGTAACTAATGCAGGATTATTGGCAGCAACCGCACCAATCACGCGGATTTTTTGTAAGCCGTCGCCAGACGTCGGCGAGAACGCAAAAGTTCCTTCCCAAGTGCGAGCATTTATCCAATCCCCGCCGATTTGGAAGTCTGTAAACGGTTCAGTTGGGCCAAAAGTGACCACTGGTTGCTTGCTGGTATCCATATCTCGGTTAAAAGTAACTCTCCATGTCGATGCTCCTACCCCGTAACGCTTATCACTCGGTTCGTTACCTGCGGAATCTAGTATTTCTGCGTCTACCACAAATGGGTAGGTTGATTCAGATGGAGTGGTTAAGATAGGTTGGTAGATGGCTTCGGCTAAACTGAAGTTATCATTTACGTCAATAATTTGTTCTTCGATGAGGCGAGTTTGGGTGGTGCCCCAGTAATTATTAATCAAGGAAATGAATGTGCTGTCATTATCATTGACACCGCTATTATTAGGCATGACGATTGATAACCACTTGTTTGCATTCAAATCATTATAATTGGTAAGGATGGCATTTTTTGAGAATCGATTAATCTGAAAGTTTTTTTCAATATTTTCCAAATAGCCTTCAAGTTCATTAACGTCTAAAGAACCCTCTTTTTTAAATAAGAACTTTCCAGAATAAGACTCCCTTTCATATATTGAGATTTGAGTGCTGGAGGGAGAAATTGCTAGAAAATCAACTTGGTTATCTACTCTAGGAATATAAGAATATGCAATACTTATCAACCCAACTTTTCTGAGAGTATTTGGAAACTCAAGCTCACTATTATTCCATTGAAATTGATTTTCATTCTTCTCGGAGGCATTTAAATGAATATATCCATAATCTGAGAAAAAAGTCATAGCAGTTAACTCTTCATGAGATGAAGGGGAAAAAAAGCTTAAGTTTTCAATATTTTCTATTTCATCAAGAATTGAATTCCCTCCTTCTTCTAATGAGGAAAAAAGAGAAGATGGTATATCGATAATGACATAGGAATTACCCTGAAAGTCTAATACTTCAGAAGTAGATAAACGATAGCCAGAAAAGTTTTCAATTTTTGCACCCGAAAAACCACCATTTATATTTTCTATACCATTACCTAATAAAACTGAATCTTCAAAATTTGTTCCAATAAATGAGGAATTATCAAACAGTGACTGCCTAATATAATTAATATCAAATCGATAATTATCATCGGCATTTATTTCTTTTTCCAAATTGAATATTTTTCCAACTTTGTAAAACTGGTTTCCTGTTGAATCAACATTATCCTTTAGAGTGAGAAGATCGTAACCAAAACCACGACTGACAAAATCCAGTTTACTCATGTCATACCAATTGATTACAGACTCTATACCTTTTTGACGCACAATACTGTTTTTAAGTAATGCTATATTTGCCCCAGTACTCTGACCGCCAAAGTAAACATAGTTTTCTATATCTACACCATCAAATCGCATCTCACCATTCGCAGCCGTTCTGATCTGCACCGCATGATTCGGATAAAATGTACTCGGCTTAAACATCACTCGGTTAGTCGGATCAGATTCAACAACTAATTGACCTTCCACACGAATAAAAGCCGGTTTTAATGGTGTCTGCGGTGTATCAGGTTCAGATGACCAAAACTGTACATATGCCCCATCCGTAAACTTCAAGGTAACATCATCATCGACAAGCACATTGTGATCGACTATCCATAAAGAACTATCATCTAGAGTAACAATACCGTCTTCAACCCCGTCTGTATCTATGTTTCCACCTGCTGTACCTGGTGCATCTGATGCTATGATATTTGGTAATTGACGACCTTTTTGCACCGAATAAAAGAATTGCTCATCAAATGAGTACACTGTGTTATCCGTATCATCAAGTCCATTTTCAGCCGTCATTGTTACCGTAAATGGTATTAAATGATTATTAGGCGTTGTATTGGCAACAGTAAAAACAAACGGGGTTTGAATACCTGTTACTAACCCATCATCATAAACAAGGCCATTGTCATCGACATTGAAAGAACCCACTGCACCATAGCCAACTGTATCAGTCACTAATGTGACATTCGGATCAGATAAGGATACACCTGAAGGGGTCGAGATAGTGACAGTAACATTATCCGCTTTGCCCCAGCGATTTCTTATCTGTAATGCCAACTCAATGGTTTCACCGGCGTCGACCCTACCATCTTCATCATTACTGCTTGATGTTGTTACCTTGTCAAAAATATAATTAGCTTCAAGGGTTAATTTAGGTGATGGAGTAGTAGTGACCGCTAAGTTCGCATCACTCTTCCTATATGAAATTTGCTCACTGGTACTAGGATCAATGAATGCACGATCAAAGTCTCCTGTTGAAGCAATTTGACCCATAATAAAGCGTGATGAGTACTTTGATTTGTCTGGCCATTTCGTTCTCGCCAAAGCAGCCACACCTGACACCACTGGCGCAGCCATTGATGTACCATTCCACGCCCCATAACTATTATTCGGTAACGTTGACCAAATATCTGCTCCAGGTGCCATAACTTCGTATTCTATACCATTATCAGCAACACAATCTCGATTGGAGAAACCGGTCAAAAACCCACCTACGTTTGCAAATTCTTGCGTCGCCATGACGCCCACAACCCATGGGTAACTTGCAGGATAAGACGGTGCACCTTTGCATTCAAATTGATTAGGCTTACCATCATTACCGGCTGAAGAAATTAATACTGCTTGAGCATATGCGGTCGCCAGTGCATCTTCCTCAACTTGTGAGCTTCCATAGCCTCCAAACGACATATTAATTACATCTGCGCCATGCTCAACTGCGTATAAAATAGCTTCAGCTATATCTGTATTCGTTAACACTCCAGAATATTGCGCAGCTTTTATAGCCATGATCCTGGTATTGTAAGCAACACCAACGATTCCTTGATTATTGCCACCTTGTGCTGCAATAATGCCGGCAACATGCGTGCCGTGACCATGTGCGTCTTGCGGATCTCCATTGTGATTATTAATATCACTTAATACATTTACTCCATGAACATCGTCGACAAAACCATTACCATCATCGTCAATACCGTTGTTTGCGATTTCCCCCGGATTTACCCACATATTATTAGCTAAATCTGGGTGCGTGTAATCTACTCCTGAATCGATGACAGCCACTACAACATCACTTGCCCCTCCAGCAGGTAAACCTTCAGCCTCGAGACTTGCCCAAGCTTGCTTCACATTTGCACCATCGAGATACCATTGGTCAGAGTATTTAGTATCGTTGATTGCAGATACTGGCACCCCATTGATACGACGCTCAACCATTGGCTCTGAAATCGAGACTTCATCAAACGACTCAAATACTTTACTAACCTTAGCGATATCTTGTGCAGGCACCGATAAAGTGACTTTACGCCAATTGCGCATATCTCGTTTTGATGCATTATTCGAAGTTGATACGTTTTGCATGTTGGCAAACGGCGATGAAACTTTGGACACTGTGCCGAGCGAACCAAGCTCATTAATAAAATTATCATTCGTGGCGTAAATCATCAACTCAGTAGATACGTAGTCTGGTGTAAAAGAAAGGTCCATTTCCATACCATTGACATTAATGCTGGTCTTTTCTTCTGGAGTAAACTGACTATTGGGCTTTATTCTGCCTTCACGCTCCCAGGATTGCTGCACCGCAATTTCATGAATTGGTTCTAGCGTTTCGTCTGACAAAATACGGTCTAGTGCTTCAAAGCGCGTTTGTTTTTTCTCAGCTGGTGAGGCTTGCTCAAACTGGCGTTTGGCCGATTTATAGCGCTCTTCGTATTGCTCAATCTCCGCCTTAACGTCTTCATCAGACGTCTTCTGAGCCACCGAAGAAGGTGTTGTTTTAGGGATAAAATCTGGCGAATCCATCACAGACTGGGTATCTGTGTTAAGTACTGCATTAGATGATGCTGTGTTGGGCACCTGTACGATAGTGGAATCATTCTCATTGTTATTCAACGTTAAGTATAAAAGTCCAGAGGCTAGGACCCCACCGATTGCGATATATTGCCAAGATTTCATGTTAACCCTCATACTGCGTGGAATGAATTTTATTGTTTGATTTAGTTACAATTAGTTTGCTGAGATATAGAGTGTTTGACCGACAAAGTCATACCCAGCGGCATTCGAAGATTTCCCCACATGAATGAATGAGCCGGTAAAATTCTCTGCCGAACTAAATGACAAACGCGTTAGCTCTAATGACTCTGGCATCTGCATTGGCCACTGACCTGAAAAACTCATCCAGCTAATGTTGACGTAACTATCTGTCGATGGGTCGTTATCTAAATTATTATTATCTGCTTGAATCGCTTGGGCGATTAAACCTTCACCAAACACCTCAGTGACAGGTGCTAACGTCAATACAGAACTATCAAAAAATATTTGAATACCTAGTCCAGATACCGACACTTGATTAGTCACGGAATAATTGACTAACACATCAAAAGATTCGCCTGGGTATATACCTTGGGTCGATGAGTCTAAGAATACAACTTGCTCATTAGCCAGGGTATTTGTCCCAATAACGGCACTAACTAAAACGGCGCCAGTTAATAAGTGTTGTATTAATTTTTTCATTTTTGTTTCTCCTGAATCATTACCACTCGACGCGCAAGGGCCCTGACTAATAAACATAAGAACAACCAAGAAGTTGAGCCACCGGTGTCGCGCTTCTTCAAGGTAATTTGTATTTGTAATGACGTTTGCTCACTGCCATTACTTAAAGTAACTGAAATATTTACTACACCAGGTGCTGCACCTGGTGTTTAGGTTGCGGTCTAAACACCATTGTCCTGTCCTACTAAGCTACTTAATTGGCCTTTGCCAACTTGCCCCAAGACTGAGAGTTTTAACTCTAAAAGTGCAAGAGAAAATGTATTGGGATTTTGCCATTGCCCAGAGAATGTGTCTGCCAAAACAACGTTAAGTAGTCGGTCGCTATTGGTGTCATCATCTTGAATAGATGTGGCGTTTTGAAAATGTTCTGACACTAAACCAAATCACATTATTTCTGACAGATTTGCATCTGTTAATTTATCGCTACTAAAGAATATGTGAACCCCCAATACCAGTGGTTTTATCCTCATTAGTAACTTTAAACTTAAGGTTAACTGAACCTGCTGACCTGGCAAATCCTATGATGCTGACAGCACAAATTCAATGCTTTGTTCTTTTGCAATTAACTGAAAAGAAAAAAGAATCCCATGAAAACTAATACCTAACTTTTTATACAACATTGCGTTTATCATAATAATCCATTACACAATCTTACAGTAAAATATGCTGACAATTCTCTAAGTCATTTTCCTAGGAATTTTTCTTATTTACATGTAAAAAATTATATATATCATATGTTTAATAAGAACATTTCTTATATACACCTAATATATGTTCTATTATCTTGCAAAATAAAATAAGTCTCAATTATTCATACGTAATTTATTGAATCGCAAAAAGCTTCTATTACTAAGCTATTAATAAACAAATTAATCGTAGGAATATTTATGAAATTACTCTTTAACATAACAATTTTATGTTTATTATTTTCTAGCCATTTTCAGGCACAAGAATAAAATTACCAATTTGAGTAATCGTCTGGCGCAATGTTTGTTATAGATAATGATGGCCAAGTTGAAGGTGATGGTCGTGTTGATGCATTAACCGACGTTATCATGATAGTAGGATATATGTTTGGGTTTAAAGGTAAGGCTTTGATTGCCAACAACGTAGCCAGTAGTTGTGATACTAGAAAGATTGCCGCAGAATTCGAGTTATATCTTGCATCTAGAAGTGGAAAATAAAACTACTACCGATAATAGGAGCAGAACTTGAGCCCCTTCATCAATTATATAATACCTGTCTACTAACAATCTTAAGTAAAAGGAAAGTCATGAAAATCGTTTTTTACTTGTTCATTATATGTTTACTTTATCCAATAAAGTTATATGCAGAAGTATCAACAAAAAAACAAGTCTTAGTTACTAAGACATCAACAAATGGCTCTGGAAAAAATAGCTTAATTGACGTTATTATAGAATACTCTGTGACAGACAATGACAATACTACAGGACTTGGTTTAAATATATTTTATGACAGTACCCAGTTAACTAATGCAGAGCTGTTAGAGTCACTACCCATTAACCGAATTGCTTTTGCTTTTCAAAATGACTCAAGAAATTTAGATGATGATCCAAATACAGACAAATTGCTGAATATTGCATGGTCTGATCCTTTTTCTGGAAAATGGCCGAACAGCTCAACTTATCCAGTAGAGTTAGTTACTCTAAGATTTAAAACCAGTACTGATTTTTCTGGATCAACAATCAATTATAAAGCAAGTTCTTCTCCGTCAGAGTATGCATTTATAGCTCCTTCTAAAACAATACCATTTGATAATGTAGCACCGGTGATCACCTTAAATGGTGCGGCTACGGTCAGTGTGAACCTAGGTGCTACCTATACTGATGCTGGTGCCACTGCTAATGATGCCGTTGATGGTACCGTTACCGTGACCACAACAGGTACCGTTGATACCTCGACTTTAGGAAGTTATACATTAACCTACAGTGCTACAGATACTGCGGGTAATACTGCCCCCCCTCTCACTCGTACCGTCACAGTTGTTGATAATGTAGCACCGGTGATCACCTTAAATGGTGCGGCTACGGTCAGTGTGAACCTAGGTGCTACCTATACCGATGCTGGTGCCACGGCTACCGATGCTGTTGATGGTGATGTGAGTGTAACTGCTGCAAGTACGGTCGATGTTGATACCATTGGCACTTATACCGTTACCTATTCAGCTACAGATGCAGCAGGTAATGCGGCGACAACGGTAACTAGAACGGTGAATGTTGTTGATGGTGCGGCGCCGGTCATTACTTTAACAGGCTCAGCAACCGTTACGCATGTATTGGGTGCTGTATATACCGATGCTGGTGCCACGGCTACCGATGCTGTTGATGGTGATGTGAGTGTAACTGCTGCAAGTACGGTCGATGTTGATACCATTGGCACTTATACCGTTACCTATTCAGCTACAGATGCAGCAG
>Ga0233438_10000085_pt1 | contig 126936 bp, 112 predicted proteins | sample SI_123_September_FD_182720 | JGI IMG/M metagenome (GOLD analysis project Ga0233438, IMG submission 182720) | Seawater microbial communities from Saanich Inlet, British Columbia, Canada - SI_123_September2016_10_MG | ecosystem: Environmental > Aquatic > Marine > Inlet | place: Canada: British... | reverse complement strand
AACAAATCTACAGTCTTTTCGGGATCGCGTTTATAAAGAAGTGCGCGCCTTACATGTTCAAAGGTTCCCATACAATCACTTCCTTTATCCAGAGATTTCGGATCAATAGTGATTCGTAGGATATTTCAGCAACACTGGCCAGTCGAGGGACAGCCTCCGAAGAATGGGTGGATTCGGGAACGATTCAGCTTCCTTCAGTCTCGCATCTACGACTTGCCTTTGTCTATTCCGGTAGCGGAAAAACCACCAGCGACGGTACCTATGAATTGGATGATCTTACAATTTATTCTCAGGATTAATGGCTTTTTGATGGTTCGATTTTTTTTCTTCAAATACCCTAAAGCTAACATACGTCATCTTTACTTCTTTTTTACTACTTTTATAGGGGGTGATGTTTCGTGCATTTATCAAATAATAAAGCGAAAATCATACAATGAAGTATATCAAACTAATTCTAATAACGCTATTGTTTTCCAATTGTCAAGGGCAATCGAATGAACTACTTATAAGTAAAAGATTGATTTCCGATTGGTCAAAATATCCCATTTATCCGAGATTGGTAGAAGATGAAAATGGGGAAAAAGAATGGAAGAAAGCATACAAATATTTGGACAGTATTGATGTTTATGGGATAACATATTTAAGTGATGGATTGAAAATCAATGGGTTAATGGTTACACCTAAAAAACCTGGAAAATATCCATGTGTTATATATAATCGAGGAGGAAACAGAGAACTTGGATCATTAGAGGATACTCATGGAGCATTGAGATTGGGAAAGGTGGCAAAAGAAGGCTACGTGGTTATTGCTAGTCAATACAGAGGGAACGGTGGAAGTGAAGGGCAAGAAGAATTCGGAGGTAAAGACATTGACGATGTACTCATTTTAACAGAAGTTCTAAATGAAGTGGAACGTGCTGACACAAAAAAAATCGGAATGTATGGTTGGAGTAGAGGTGGAATGATGACCTACATTGCATTGACAAAAACGGATAAAATTAAAGCGGCTGTAGTTGGAGGAGCCGTTTCAGATATTTATGAAACGATAACAGATAGACCTGAAATGGAAACCTACGTTATTGCTGAATTAATACCAGACTACGAAAACCAAAAGGAAAAAGAATTAGTAAAAAGGTCTGCAATAAAATGGGCACATAAATTCCCAAAAGAAGTTCCAATATTGATGTTGCATGGGAATGCTGATTGGCGAGTAAAGCCAGAACAGAGCCTTAAACTTGCATTGGAATTTGAAAAATATAGAATACCGTATAGATTAATCATGTTTGAGGGTGGAGATCACGGAATTACGGAGCATCAAAACGAAGTTGAGGAAGCAGTAATGAATTGGTTTGATAAATACTTAAAAAATAACGACCCTTTACCAAACATGGAATATCACGGGAGATAAAAAAGAAAACGGTTGGGATTATTGGATGGGTGTAATATTTGTAGCTGTTAAACACAGCCTACGCCATCATACACAAAACCGTTGCCAGGGGCTAAGATTTATTTCCCTTAGAAAAGTTCATACCAACCCTAATTGTATTTGATTTTCCGTAAGATCCGTTGTGTTTCCTTATAGGTTTCATAAACGGCATTCCCTTGGTTTTTTAGAAGCGGGCGTGCCCGTTGAAGCTGTTCTTTGGCTTCATGAATAAGGTTAAGGTAGCAGAGCATATAGCTGGAAGAAAGTTGATACAGATCTTCTTGTTCGGTCAAGCTTAGGGCTATTTTCTTTTCCAATTTATCCAGGAGGGCATTGTTCGCATTGTAGCGGTGCAAAAGGGTTTTTCGATCCAGTTGGGGCGGCTCAAAAAGCAGTCGTGTATGCAGTTGGTAGGAACCATTTTCTTCAAATTCAATCGCGACTTCTTCCAAAGGGAAAAAACGCAGTCTATCCTGCACTCCCAGTTGAACATACTCTGTGATAGTGAAGGCATTGTCTGTCCAAGCAATTTCCACTTCATCCAGATTGGAATAAAAAAGTTTGACCTGTTCGTTAATCAGTTCAATATCCACCCGCGAGTAGTAGCGGACGCCTTTTACATTTTTTTCAATCCCGGCCCAGCAAAGAATAAAAGTTTCTTTAAAGACCAAATACTGCGCTTGTATTTGATCGCCTTGGTGTTGATTAAGGAAATCTACCACACCATCCAAGGTCAGTTGAATGTTATTTTGGGCTTGTTGTTGAATGGTTTCCACCAAGCTTGAATTGGTGTCTTTGATCGTAATTCCGAACACCTTGGGTTGGGAGATGCTCCCCTCCCGAACAAACACACTGCCGCCGTAATATTTCCAAATATTTTTCCGCAGGGCGGTGAGTTGATTGTTGGGAAAAACCGTTACCAAACCGACCACTTTCCCGATCGGAAGATGGGGAAAGGGAATGTTTTCATACATCACCCGAGGGGGATTCTCCAAATAGGCATTGACAAGGTTTTGCAACTTACTGTCATCAAAAAAATCGACCCCCACAATCTTATTTTGTTGATCGGAAACACCAATCACGATATAGGAATTATTCGCAGGGTTGCTATTGGATAAGGCGCAGACGTGTTTGAGAAATTTGGCTTTTCCTTCTTTGTGGCTCAAGTTGATTTTGAGCTTTTTGTCATAAAAGCTGTTTTCATCATTGTGGGCCAAAAGGGCCTTGATGAGCAGCCGTTTGTTGATCATGACCGACGATTGATCACATAAGCACTGGCTTGATCAGTGGGTAGTAAAGTAACATCGGCAAGGGTCACATGCGGAGGTGCCTCAGCCATATATGCAATGGCATCCGCGACATCGGCAGCGGTTAGAGCCGTTATGGTACTGTATACACTTTCGGCTTTTTGATGATCTCCTTTAAATCGGACTTCTGAAAACTCGGTTTCTACCAAACCGGGGTGAATGGCACCAATTCGCAATCCATAGGGATTGGTATCTACCCGAAGTCCTTGAGTAAAACTGTCAACAGCGGCTTTACTGGCACAGTAAACATTGCCTTTTGGATAGGCTTCTTTACCAGCAATGGAACCGACATTGATAATTTGTCCACTCCGGCGTTCAATCATTTGCGGAAGCACAGCTTTGGTGACATAAAGCAAGCCTTTGACATTTCCATCAATCATAGCATCCCAATCATCCAGATTGGCCTCATGGGAAACGTCCAATCCATGGGCATTTCCTGCATTGTTGATCAGCAGATCGATTTGTTGGAATGCTTCGGGGATCTGTTTTATGGCTTGGAATACGGCAGTACGATCGCTTACATCAAAACAAAGAATATGCGAAGGGGTAGGGAGGGATTGTTGCAGTTCTTTGAGTCGTTCCTCTCGGCGGCCACAAAGAATGCTTTGATAGCCTAAGGCGGCCAATTTTTCTGCGGTGGCCCAGCCAATTCCGCTACTTGCTCCAGTGATTAAAACGGTTTTTGTCATAAAAATTCACGCAACACGATGTCCTCGACTGGCTTCATACAATCGAAACCAATCTTGAATATCAAGGGTTAATGATTCAGCCGCAAGGCTTTGTTTCAAACGTTCGGGCTGAGTGGTTCCCACCACTGGATAAATAGTGGCTGGGTGCTGCATCAGCCATGCCAGCAGTAATTGATCCTCAGTGGCGGCATAGGTCTTTTGTAATTCTTTGAGTAATGGGCGCAGGCGTTGCTGGGTTGGGTTATCGTCTTTAAAATAACTCCCCAAAGGACTCCAAGCCATCACACCAATATCATGGGTCTGGCAATAATCCAAATCACCGTTGGTCAGGGCATCGGTATGTGTTAAGGAGCATTCAATCTGATTCCAAGTGACCCGTGGTTTGGTGCCTAGTAAATCTATTTGAGAGGGGGTGAAATTGGAAACACCAAAGGCTCGGATTTTCCCTTCCTTCATCAAGGTCTCTAGCGTGTTGTGAATTGCTGCAGCATCCATCAGTGGACTGGGTCGGTGTAACAACAACAAATCAATATAGTCCGTCTGTAAATTCTGAAGAGAATTAGATACCGAAAACCGAAGGTGTTCGGGAGTATAATCATAGTGTTTGACCTTCAAAGGACGGGCGTCACTGGGGTATTGAATTCCACATTTGGTGATAAAAGCCACCTGTTCACGAGCAACGGCACTTTGCGCAAAAGCAGCTCCAAACTCGGCCTCTGTGGTATAGCCGCCATAAATATCGGCATGGTCAAAGGTGTTGATTCCCAGTTCGTAAGTAGTCTCAATCAGTCCCGTCATTTCCTTTTCGGACAACTGCTTTCCCCATTGCCCCCAAGTCATAGTTCCTGAAATAATTCTTGAAAATTTTGATTTCATCTGCTTTTTCACTTTCTTTTTCCCATCTAAATTAGTGACAATTAGCCCCTAGCTAATAGGCTTTCGCCGCTTTTTTTAACCAATTATTAACAACAGCTACTAAATATATTTAGCATTTTTGGACACCTAAAAACTAGGAACCCTATGAGTGAGACAAAACAAACCGTAGATATGAACGCTTTGAATGAAAAAATTCAACAAGAAAGTGCGTTCATTGATCTGCTAACATTAGAGATTAATAAAGTCATTGTTGGACAAAAAGAAATGGTCGAACGACTGTTGATAGGTTTAATTGGTCAAGGGCATATTCTGCTGGAAGGCGTCCCTGGTTTGGCCAAAACCTTAGCAATTAACACACTGAGTCAAGCGGTTAAAGGACAATTTAGCCGTATTCAGTTTACTCCGGATTTGCTTCCCGCAGATGTGGTAGGAACCATGATTTACAACGTAAAAGAAAACGACTTTTCGATCAAAAAAGGGCCCATTTTCGCCAATTTTGTTTTGGCCGATGAGATCAATCGTGCCCCTGCTAAGGTTCAATCAGCACTGCTAGAAGCCATGCAGGAAAAACAAGTAACCATTGGGGATACCACCTTTAAGCTGCCCAAACCTTTCCTGGTGATGGCAACACAAAACCCCGTGGAGCAGGAGGGTACCTATCCACTTCCTGAAGCGCAAGTGGATCGATTTATGCTCAAAACGGTTATCGACTATCCCAAATTGGATGATGAGCAATTGATTATCCGTTCCAATCTAGCGGGATCCCATGAAAAAATCAAAGCCGTGGTCACTCCAAAGCAAATCACCACAGCCCAAGACACGGTGCGACAGGTGTATATGGACGAGAAAATCGAAAAGTATATTTTGGACATCGTCTTTGCCACACGCTATCCGGAGCGCTATCGCCTAGAGAAACTAAAGCCATTAATTAATTTTGGCGCCTCCCCTAGGGGAAGCATCAATTTGGCAGTGGCAGCAAAGTGTAATGCCTTTTTGAAGCATCGTGGTTATGTGATTCCAGAGGATGTTCGTGCTGTGGTGCTGGACGTGCTACGCCATCGGATAGGGTTGACTTATGAAGCCGAGGCTGAAAATATCACAACGGAAGATTTGATTGATCAAATCATCAACGAAGTGGAGGTGCCCTAGACCGTACTTCCAACACTAAATATATTTATGGATACCAAAGAACTTTTAAAAAAGGTTCGTAAAATCGAAATCAAAACCCGGCGTTTGAGTGACAACGTCTTTGGCGGGGAATACCACAGTACCTTTAAGGGACGTGGAATGACCTTTAGCGAAGTACGCCAATATCAGTACGGGGATGATGTTCGTGCTATTGATTGGAATGTGACGGCTCGGTATCAAGAACCCTTTGTAAAAGTGTTCGAAGAAGAACGAGAACTCACGTTGCTATTAGTGGTTGACGTGAGTGGCTCTGAATATTTTGGCACCCAGTTGCAATTCAAAAAAGAAGTGTTGACCGAGATTGCCGCAACCCTTGCTTTCTCAGCCTTGCAAAACAATGACAAAGTGGGCTTGGTTTTATTCTCAGAAGACATTGAACTTTACATACCTCCCAAAAAAGGACGTTCTCACATCCTTAGGATTATCCGAGAGATGTTGGAGTTTGAACCACAGAAAAAAGGAACTTCCGTGGCGCGAGCCTATGAATTTGTGTCGGCGGTATTGAAAAAGAAAGCCATCGTATTTATGCTTTCGGATTTTATAGGTCCTACGGATTATGAAAAAACCCTTCGTATAGCAGCCAAAAAACACGATCTCACCAGCATTCGTTTGTATGACCCTCGAGAAGCGCAAATTCCCAACTTGGGCTTGGTGCCCATGAAAGATGGTGAGACAGGACAAATGCAGTGGATCAATACCCAATCCAAACCGCTGCGGCTCGCCTACGAAAAGCACTACCAAGAACAGGCAGAAGCTTTTGCTTCGCTCCATCAGAAAAACGGTGCGGGAACCATTGCATGTTCGGTCAATGAAAGTTATGTCAAAAAATTATTGGGCTATTTCAAAGCACGTGTATGAGGAAACCATTACTATTTAGTGTATTGACTTTGCTATGCTGCCTTAGCAGTGGAGCACAGACCCCTCGTGCTGAACTGACTACTGCCGTTGATTCATTGTCAGTTCTCATTGGGGCACAACTTAACTATACCCTACAGATCAAAGCAGATAGTACGGATCAAGTACTTTTCCCCGAACGAACGTCTTTTTTACCTTTTGAGATCATTGAGGATTTCCCACTGGACACCCTTAAAGCGCAAACACACTATTTATACACGAAGAAATATGCACTGATTCAGTTTGATTCTGGACGCTATTGGATGCCGCAACAGCGGGTTATTGTCAATGGGCAATCGTTGCTTTCCGATTCCATTGAAGTTGAAGTTCGCGATGTGGTGGTGGACACCCTAAAGCAGAAAATGTATGCGATCAAGCCCTTGATCGAAGTGGAACGAAATTATGATAAATGGATTCGAAACCTTTTGTGGGCTTTGTTGATTCTTATTTTGGGACTCGGAGGATTCTATTCCTATTTTGTTTTGCAAAAACGAAAAAGAGAACGAGAGCAGCAGCTTCCTCCTTTTGATCAGGCACTCCATGACCTAAAATCTCTAGAAGCTCGAATCCCATCCAATCAAGAAGAATTTAAATCATATTATTCCAAGCTTACGGATATCGTTCGACGTTATTTGGAAGAAGAAGCCAAGGTTGATGCATTGGAAAGCACTTCTGATGAGCTTTTACAAAAATTAGAACTGCTACAAGATGCGGGAAAAATCACCCTCCAAACGGAGACCCTTAAAAATCTGAAACGAGTCTTGGGCACAGCAGACTTGGTTAAGTTTGCCCGTTCTCTTCCCGAACACGGGATTGCCGCCATCGACAGAGAACTGGTCGAAGAAGTGGTCATTGATACTCAAAAAGGACTGCCCGAGCCTACTTTTGAAGAAATGCAACAAAAAGCAGCCTATCAGAAGTTGCTCCGCCAGCAAAAACGCAAAAAGCGGATCCGAATTATTGGGTTGACGGCTCTGGGACTGCTCCTTATTACTTTTACAAGCTCGGTTTTGTATTACGGATACTATCCCGTTCGTGATACCCTTGTAGGCTATCCAACCAAAAAATTAGACAACAATCAATGGGTTACCAGCATGTATGGGACCCCTCCGATTCGCATGTCCACGCCTCGTGTTCTAAAGAGGGTAGAATCGATGGACGCGAATGTCTTTAAGCATTTTGCTCTTGGAACTCCTGACGATGCCTTTTTTATGGCCATGAAGTTCAGCGAAAAACCCAAAAAAGAAGCCGAATCCAAAGAAGAGAATTCATCACCCAATGTGGCTACCGAAGTCGAAGTACAGGCGATTATTGATGCCACCATCGAGAATTATCAGAAGCTAGGGGCAACCAATATCTTGATCAATTCGGAGGTAATCACCACGGCCTCGGGCATCCCAGCCTTAAAGATTTACGGGACACTTGACTATCCAAGAAAAGGGAAAAATCAGCGAATTCGTAACAACTATACCAGTTTGATTTTTGATTTTGAAGACGGAAAAATAGAAATCACGCTGATGTATGGGAAAGAAGACCGCTATGGAAGCGGACTGGAAGAACGAATTGTGAACAGTGTGGAACTCATAAAAGAATTGTAAGCAGTGCTAAACGGAATCTACTTTGCGAACCCCAATTACTTATGGCTGTTTACAGTCTTGCCACTTTGGTTGGTGTGGGAGTATATGACACGTAGTCAATCCCAACCACAACTCCGATGGTCGTCCTTGGGAGGTTTTGCCAAAAAGCATCGTGGCCTGGCGCGTTTCCGTTTTTTGTTATTGGTTTTTCGGTTTTTGGCTCTTTCCGCTTTGATCCTTGCTCTGGCTCGCCCTCAGACCAAAGACGTCTCCACACGCACGGTCACCAATAGCGGCATTGATATTGTGATGGCTATTGATGTTTCTTCGAGTATGCTAGCACAGGATTTGAAACCCAACCGCCTCACTGCCCTCAAAAGAGTAGCCAGCGACTTTATCGGGAACCGTGTTAGTGATCGGATCGGATTGGTGGTTTATGCGGGAGAAAGTTATACCAAGACACCCATCACCAGTGATAAGAATATTGTAAAAAAGAGCCTTCGAGAGATTAATTTTGAAGGGCTGATTGAAGATGGTACAGCCATTGGAATGGGATTGGCAACGGCCGTAAACCGATTGAAGGACAGTCGCGCCAAAAGTAAAGTGATTATCCTGTTGACAGATGGTGTCAACAATTCTGGGTTCATTGATCCACGGATTGCCGCAGAGTTGGCTGTGGAGTACAATATCAAAACCTATACCATTGGTTTGGGGAGTAATGGCACTGCGAAAGCCCCCATTGGGGTATTACCCAATGGAAAATTCCAGTACGGCCTGACCAAAGTAGAGATTGATGAAGCATTGCTACGAACCATTGCCAAAACCACAGGAGGACTTTATTTTAGAGCCACTGATAACCAGCGTTTGGTAGAGATTTATGAGGAAATAAATAAATTAGAAAAAACAGAAATTGAAGAATTCAAATACTACAATTTTGAAGAAAAATACCGTCCGTTAGCCCTGCTTGCATTGGTATTGTTGGTACTGGAATGGCTGTTGCGGAGAACCCTTTTTAAAAGCTTTATATAATGTACCAACTCGATCTTCCCATTTACCTCTATGTACTTGCGCTACTTCCGTTGCTGTGGCTAGGAGAATGGATCTATGTGTCATGGCAGCAAAGACGCCAATTGCAATTAGGAGGCCCAGAGTTGTTGGAGAAATTAAGCCCCAATCGTTCTAAATTCAAACCCCGACTCAAACTCTTTATGTTAACGTTGGCGGTGGCCAGTCTGGTTGGCGGTCTGGTCAATCCTAAAATAGGAACGGAATTGGAGACCGTGACCCGAGAAGGGGTTGATTTGGTTTTTGCTGTAGATGTTTCGAAAAGTATGTTGGCCGAGGACATTGCCCCCAACCGATTGGAAAAATCCAAGCGTTTGGTTTCGGCGATCATCAACCGTTTGGCGAGTGATCGCGTGGGCATTATTGCGTATGCGGCACAAGCTGTCCCCCAATTGCCGATTACCACTGATTATGGAGCGGCTAAGATGTTTTTACAGGGATTGAATACCGAGATGCTATCCTCACAGGGAACCGCTATTGATGCCGCTTTGGATTTGTCAGCTACCTTTTTTGACGATGCCGCACAAACCAATAAAGTGGTTTTTCTGATTTCTGATGGAGAAGATCATTCCGAAGAAGGTGTCACTGCAGCCAACCGTGCAGCGGCGGCAGGGATCACTATCTTTACTTTGGGCGTAGGAACCGAAGCCGGTTCTCCTATTCCCCTGAAAAAAAACGGAATTGTCGAAAGCTATAAAAAAGACTTGGAAGGCGAAGTAGTTGTTACCCAACGAAATAGCACCATGCTAGAACAAATCGCAGAAGCAACGGGCGGTGGCTACCAAGACGGGAACAATACCCAAGCGGTATTGGATTTTGTGAGTGAACGTCTCAAAGAAATGGATAAAAAAGAGTTTGAAGCCAAGAAGTTTGTGAGTTATAAGGATCAATTTCAAGCTTTTCTATTTGCAGCATTCCTCTTAATTTTGGCAGAACGTTTGGTTTTTTCAACCCAAACCCAATGGATAAAGCGATTGAATTTATTCAATGAAACCAGTATGACAGAACAGCACACGAAAAAAGATGCATAAAATCGAAAACCATCTATTATTCATCATGAAAAAACAATATTGGGTTTTTTTGGTCTTTTTTAGCTGGGGATGGTCCCAGCAATCAGAAGTGTCCAATACGATTGCGGCGGCCAACGAGTTGTTGAAAAATAAGGAAGCTGTAGTGTCTGAGATGGAATACCGAAAGGCGCTTTCCGACAGCCCCAATCGCATTGAAGCCCTTTATAACTTAGGTAATAATCATTACGAATCGGGTGATTTTGACGAGGCTTCACAACGCTATTTTGAAACGCAGAAAAAAACAGCAAACCGTGCAGAGCGGCATCAGGCTTTTCACAATATGGGGAATGTAAGCATGGAGCAAAAAGACTATGCCAAGGCGGTAGAAGCCTATAAGAATGCGTTGCGCAACAACCCTGCAGACGAAGAAACCCGTTACAACTACGCCTTGGCCAAAAAGTTGTTAGAGAAAGAAAAACAGCAGCAAGACCAACAAAACAAAGATCAAAATAAAGACCAGAACAAGGATCAAAATAAGGATCAGGATAAAGACCAAGATTCTGAAAAAGATCAAGATAAGGGCGACAAAAAGGAACAGGAAGGCGATCAAAAAGAAGAGGGTGATGATGCCAAAAAGGATGAAAAAGACAGTGATAAAGATAAGGACGAAGGCAAGGATTCTAAGAATGACCCCAAGGAGAACGATTCCAAAGATGACAAGCCCAATCCGCAACAGCCTCCTAAACCTAAAGAAGGACAACTCTCGCCCCAGCAGGTTAAAAGCCTTTTAGAGGCGATGAATAATCAGGAGAAAAAAGTGCAAGATAAAATCAAAGCTAAAAAAGTAAAAGGAACTCCTGTAAAAGGAAAGAAGGACTGGTAAGATGCAACGAGCTTTACATTTTCGATATTGGCTCCAACTCGGGCTACTGCTATTGGCAGTGCCCCAGCTTTGGGGACAGGTTTCTTTCGAAGCACGAGTGAGTAAGAAAAAACTTGGGCTAAACGAGCGTTTACGGGTCGACTTTGTGATGAATGAGAACGGCGACAATTTTACACCACCGAAGTTCGAAGGTTTCCGAGTGATGGGAGGGCCCAACCAGTCCATCAGCAATTCGTATGTAAACGGACGACGAAGTTTTTCCAAGTCCTTCACCTACTTTTTGACCCCGATGCGAAAAGGGCAGTTGACCATCAAACAAGCCACGGTGGACATAGGAGGGGAGCAGTATAAAACCACTCCGCTACAAGTCCAAGTTACAGAGGCCGTAGCCATGCCCAAAGATCCTAACAGCGTGGAGTACCTCGCTGATCAGAATATGCACTTGGTGGCGGAGGTCTCCAAACGGAACCCCTATTTAAACGAGCGGGTAACAGTTCAGTATAAATTATACTTTCGGAATCCCATCAAAATATCACAGGCTCCCAGAGAAATGGAAAGCCCAAAGTTTGTTGATTTTTGGAGTCAAAACATTAAAATCCCTCAACTTCGGATTGAGCAAGGCTCCTACAAGGGAGAGGCATACAATGTCGTGGTGTGGCGTAAAACCGTCTTATATCCCCAAAAAACGGGCAAGTTGGTTTTGGAACCCCTTACCCTTAATGTGACGGCGGAATTGCCGACCAATCGGCGGGATTTTTTTGGAGATCGGATCATGCGACAAGTCAATCGTGTGGTAACGGCAGGGGAATTACGCCTAAATGTTAAGCCCTTACCCGAACAAGGCAAACCCGATGATTTTACCGGAGCTGTTGGGGATTTCAATTTTGATGTTTTGCTCAACAAAAAAATGCTTAAAGCCTCTGAATCTTTTCAAGCGCGAATCAAAGTGTCTGGATCAGGGAATCTTACCCTTTTTAAGCTTCCAAAGCTTAAAGTCCCCAACACACTAGAGGTCTATGAACCCGAGCACAAGGAAGATGTAAAAACCAGTTTACGTGGGATGCAAGGCACCATCCAAGACACCTATACGATTGTTCCCCAGTATCAAGGGAAATACCCCATTAGTCCCTTGACGTTTAGCTATTTTAACCCCAAAACAAAACGCTATGAAAAAGCCGTTTCGCAGAACTTTGTAGTGGATGTCTTTGAAGGGCCTTTGGCGACCAATGGCAACGCTCCACAGTCTACTCCCTCCAATGTGATTCCAACAACCAATGCCAACTTTAAGTTTATCAAGCTCAAAGCCCAATGGCAGCAGATGAATTCGCAGCCGCTATGGGGAACGAAACGTTTTTATTTGCTTTTGATTAGCCCTATCTTTCTCTTATTGATGATGATTCCATTGCGTCGTTGGCAGCAATCCCATGTGCCGGATGTGCAATCCCAAAAACAGAAAGCAGCGAGTAAAAGGGCCCGAAGATTCTTAGCTAGGGCAAAGAAAAACAGTGTAAACAAGACCCTATTTTACGAGGCACTGGAAGCGGCCTTACACAACTATTTGAAGTCTAAGTTGAAAATCGAAACGACTGATTTTAATAAAGAAACGATCGAAACGCTTCTTCGGGATAAAGGTGTTGATGCCGACTTGTCAAAAGGCTTTGTAGCCTTATTAGGCAACTGTGAGCAGGCGCGTTATGCACCTTCTTCAGAGGTGCAAATACAGAACGACTATGAAGCGGCCGTTCGGATAATCACACAAATAGATCGAAAGTTATGAGACTGAATTTCACTTTTTTTGGGATGCTTTTGTTGGGCCTAGGGCTTTATCAGGGAAATGCCCAAACCGCTGAAGAATGGTTTCAAAAAGGCAATACCGCCTACACCAATGCTGCTTACAAACAAGCTGTAGAAGCCTATCTAAAATCATTGGAAGAGGGTGAACACAGTGCTGCCTTGTATTACAATCTAGGAAGTGCTTATTACCGTATGAATGCCGTGGCAGAAAGCATATACTATTTTGAAAAAGGGCTGGCCTTGGCTCCCGATGATCCGGACTTGAACAACAATATTCTTTTTGCTAAAAACATGACAGTGGATGCCATTGAAGAACTACCGCAGACGCAAGTAGCACAGTTTCAATCCAAGTTTTTATCCGTATTGAGTTTGCAGCATTGGACGTGGTTAAGTCTCTTATTGGTTTGGCTGTTTGCCCTTTTTATGACAGGCTATTTATGGTTTCAATCTTCTCGGGTCAAAAAACAACTTTTTGTCTCAGCATTGCTTTTTGGGACTTTTGGAATTGCCTCTTATTTTGCAGCTAACACAAAAAATAGCCAACTTCAGTCAGAACAGTATGGGATTGTTTTTTCTGAACGAATTGAGGTAAATAATGAACCCAATCGTCGCTCCGAAATTCAATTTACTTTGCATGAGGGAACCAAGGTTCAAATCCTAGAGCAGTTTCAAGAGTGGCAAAAGATACGAATTGCTAATGGTGCAGAAGGCTGGGTCTCAGATGCCAACATTCGGTCTTTGTAAAGTATTACACCAAATTACTGGGGAGTTCTCCCAAAGAATCAGAAGTCATCACCCAATCAAAAATTAAACTACCCAAGTCTAATAGCGGCTCATACAATACCGATGCATCAATAAGGCTTGGATCGATTAGCGTAATAAGGAAATTGACACGTTGAATGGCAACCAATACCGCACTAAGCAAGATGCCTACTTTTAGTGCTCCAAAGACGCTTCCTAGAATACGGTTCAAAAAACCCAGCGCGACAAGTTGAATGACTTTTGTGACGGCCTTGGCTACCAAAGAAATGCCAATGACAATCGCAACAAACACCAATAGATAGGATACAGCATTAAGGACGGCAGGGTTGAGGCTTATGTAAGATTCGATATAGATTTTGGCCCAATCGGCAAAGAAAAAGGCACCCCAAAGCCCAAAGACCAGAGCGGCTAGGGAGGCTACTTCAACCAAAAGCCCTTTCCGAAAACCTTGAAGGGCACCGTATCCAAGTAAAATACCGAGAATTAAATCAATGGGGTTAACTGTCATGAACGGCAAGTTGGGATTTTTTTTGGGATTCCACAATAGTACAGAAAAGGACTATCTTCGTATCCGTATGTCAGTATCCTCAAAACCAAACCAAGTCAAAGAACATTGGGAAGCATTGATTTCTCTTCTTACAGATCGTTTTTCTGATGGGGAACCCCTTGATGTTGAGGGGGTTTTGTATTTGATCGGTTTGCAGGAATTGGGTCAATTGGACAAGCGTTTTAAAAAAGATGACAATGTCAATTTGATACACATTGGTATTTGTCGTGTTTTGGAACCCTATGGCTACTATCGTTTTGAATATTACGACCCGGATGGATGGCCCCATTTTGAACTGTTGGAAGCACTTCCAAACCTCAAGCCTGGGGAGCAGGGAATTTTAATGAAATCAGCCATTGTGGATTATTTTTTAGAGCGTGGTTTGATCCAATAAAACCTTTATTTTTGCTGCATGATAGACCCGGTGAAAAAACATCTAGCAACTGTCGAGGCCTTTGAGGCAGACAGCACGGAAGCCGTTGAAGCATTCCGCATTGCGTATGCTGGAAAAAAAGGAATTCTCAATGCCTTATTTGCGGCTTTTCGAGAAGTGGCTCCTGCTGAGAAAAAAGAGTATGGTCAACTGCTCAATACACTAAAACAGGCCGTTGCGGACAAGGTAAAGGCTTTGCAAACACAAACTTTCCAAGGAAACCAAACGGGAACCATTGCCGATCCTTTTCGTCCTGCTTTTCCCCTTGAAATAGGGAGTCGTCATCCTCTGTCATTAGTGCGAAACCGCATTATTGATATTTTTTCACAAGTAGGCTTCTCCATTTCGGAAGGGCCAGAGATTGAAGATGACTGGCACAACTTTACCGCTTTGAATTTACCCGAGTACCACCCTGCCCGGGATATGCAAGACACTTTTTTTATTCAAACGGATCCCGATATTCTTTTACGAACGCACACCTCTTCGGTTCAGGTACGGTATATGGAAAACAATACCCCTCCCATTCGAACCCTTTCCCCGGGGCGTGTATTTCGCAACGAAGCTATTTCGGCTCGAGCGCATTGTATTTTTCATCAGATCGAAGGTCTTTATATAGATGAAAAAGTGTCTTTTGCCGATTTGAAGCAAATGCTGTTGTATTTCACGAAGTCGTTGTTTGGAAAATCCAAAATCCGACTGCGGCCTTCTTATTTCCCTTTTACAGAGCCTAGTGCTGAGGTTGATATCTATTGGGGTTTGGAGACGGAAACCGATTATCGAATCACCAAAGGAACTGGCTGGTTGGAAATAATGGGCTGTGGAATGGTTGATCCTAATGTTCTTTCCAACTGCGGTATTGATCCTGAGAAATATTCAGGCTATGCTTTTGGAATGGGTATTGAACGTATTGCGATGCTGCTTTACCAAATTGGCGATATTCGTATGTTTTTCGAAAACGATGTCCGCTTTCTCAAGCAATTCAAAGGAAGTCTCTAGCTGAGTTGATCACTGAGTTGCGCGAAGACTTTTTCGGGCGCCCCCCCTTGGTATAAAATTTCATGAACCGCTTCAATAATGGGAATATGGGTTTGCCCATCATTAATCTTAATGGCAGAGGCAACCGCATAGTAGCCTTCGGCTACCATTTTTAGAATGGCCTGAGTTTCTTTCACCGAATGGCCTTTACCAATCCATTCCCCAAAATTCCGATTACGACTGTAGCTGGAAAAGGCGGTAACCAACAAATCTCCTAAATAGGCCGAGTGGTTGATGTTTCTTTTTTTACCGTAAACGATCCGTAGAAATCGCTTCATTTCTCGAACCGCATTACTGATGAGCACGCTGTTGAAATTATCGCCATACTCCAATCCTAGGGCAATACCTGCGGCAAGCGCATAGATGTTTTTGAGCATGGCGGCATATTCAATGCCAATGACATCTTTGGATGCCTTGGTTCTGATGTAGCGACAAGCCAGTCGATCGGCCCATAGAGTAGCTGTTTTTCCTCGACTAAAAGCGATGGTCAGGTAGGAACGTTTTTCATTGGCTACTTCTTCGGCATGACTGGGTCCACCGATCACCCCAATTTGATTTTTGGGTACCTGAAGATGGAGCAGGTGCTCCCCAACGACCAACTGGGTTTCTGGGACAATTCCTTTGACAGCAGACAAGATGGTTTTGGTTTGGAGTGTATCGCCAATGGTTTCTAGAACAGGCCCAATAAAAGCTGAAGGGATCGCTAAGAGGAGGTTTGGAGATTTGTTGACCACTTCTTTGACATCATCGCTGAGCTGGATATATTTCAAGTTGAGTTTTGCAAAGGTCAAATAGTTGGGGTTGTGTCCTGTATTTTGAATATGACCAATAACACGGGTGTCACGGATATACCAATAGACTTGATGGCCGTTGTCGGTCAAAATTTTTACCAGTGCCGTGCCCCAGCTTCCGCCCCCTAAAACGGCGATCGTTGTGGATTTTGATTTGAGGTGAGTCAAAAAAATAAATTTTGGTTAGCCAAGCCAAGATTGCCAAGGAATTCTGCTGAGCAATAGCAAAAGTCCCAAGCTGTAAAAGATCCCTATCCGGAGGAACTTCTTAGATGCCTCCGTTTGTCTTTTGTGTAATGACCAGCCAAGAGTAATGAATACGATGGCTAGGATATTTGTAATGGGATGTTCCACTAGGTACAACCGCGCTTCTGAATCCTTCATCACTCCGCCCATTCCCATACTCGACCACTGGTCAAACCAAGGAGATACAAAGTAAAGAATGAGTCCAATCAGGAGTTGGATGTGTGAAAAGATCAACCCAAATAGAGCGATCCGTAAATCTCGAGCTTCAAAATTATTGCCGCGAACACGAGCCAACAAGGCATTTCCAGCAGCAACAATAAGAATGAGAAGAACTAAAAAAGCCCAATAAGAGTGTATGGTTTTTAGAATAGCGTACATAAATAGTTATTTAATGCAAAGATATTTTATTTAACTAGAGTTCAAATTTTATTCCTTGTGCAAGTGGTAATTCTGTGGAGTAATTTATGGTGTTGGTCTGACGACGCATATAGGCTTTCCATGCATCAGAGCCACTTTCTCTTCCTCCACCAGTTTCTTTTTCCCCTCCGAAGGCACCTCCAATTTCAGCACCAGAAGTACCAATATTGACATTGGCAATGCCACAATCACTTCCCCAATGTGTCAAGAAGGTTTCGGCTTCTCTTAGGTTTTGCGTCATAATAGCGGAGGAAAGTCCTTGCGGAACGTCGTTTTGAATCATAATGGCGTTTTCCACACTACCAGTATAGGGAATGACATAGAGCAGAGGTGCAAAAGTTTCTGTTTGTACAATAGCTGTTTCGGCAGTAACTGCTGCAATGGCTGGTTTGACATAGCAGCCACTTTCATAGCCTTTGCCTTCTAAAACCCCACCTTTTACAATCCAGGTTCCACCCTGTGCTTCCACTTCTTTCAGAGTGGCAGTATATTGCGCTACTGAATCCGGATCAATCAAGGGGCCCACGTGGTTGCTTTCCTCTAGGGGGTTGCCAATTTTCAATTGCCCGTAGGCTTTTTGCAAACTTTGTACGACTTGATCATAGATTGCTTCGTGAACAATCAAACGGCGGGTGGAGGTACAGCGTTGCCCACAGGTTCCCACGGCTCCAAATACAGTTCCCATTAGAGTCATTTCCAAATCGGCATCAGGCGTAACGATGATGGCATTATTTCCACCCAATTCCAATAAGCTTTTCCCTAAACGGGCGCCTACGGTTTGTGCTACACTTTTGCCCATGGCAGTAGAACCGGTCGCAGAGACCAAAGCAACGCGCGGGTCTTCCGCCATCCATCGACCGACATCGGCTCCTCCGTTGAGTAAACAGGAGACTCCGTTAGGGATGTTGTTTTCTTCTAATACTTCGCTGATGATTCGTTGGCAAGCGAGGCTGCAAAAAGGCGCTTTTTCACTAGGTTTCCAAACACATACATTTCCGCAGACCCAGGCCAAAGCGACATTCCAACTCCAAACCGCTACGGGAAAATTGAAGGCGGATATAATCCCAACCACACCTAAGGGGTGGTATTGTTCGTACATCCGATGCTCGGGACGTTCCGAGTGCATCGTAAATCCTTGTAGTTGACGGGAAAGACCGACGGCAAAATCACAGATATCGATCATCTCCTGAACTTCTCCAAGCCCTTCTTGATAGGACTTCCCCATTTCGTAGGAAACCAAGGCGCCCAGTGCTTCTTTTTTGGTGCGTAGTTTATTTCCAAATTGCCGTACCAATTCTCCCCGTTTGGGAGCCGGTATTTTGCGAAACGTTTCAAAGGCTTCAGTAGCCTTGTTTAGGGTCATGTCATAGTCTTCCAAGGAAGCACCGCTAACAGCGCCAATCTGCTTTCCATCGACGGGAGAATAGGAATGGATAGAGGCCCCAGAACCCGACCAGTGGCTTCCTGTGGAAACTCCTTTTTCGTTGGCTTCAAGTCCTAATTCTTTTAGCACAGAAGGTATATTTATTTTCATAATTGGGTACATTTGATGGGCAAGGTACATAAATTTTTACGTCTGTTGTGGCGGATATGGATGCAAGCTTTTACCTTCAAATGAGGGATATTTTATATCTTGAAAAAACAAAAAACAACTCCCTGAAAAGCGTACAGCAAAAGATTGATAAACAACGAAATGACGATGATCGAACTCTATCTGTCACGTATCAAAAAAATAAAATGTAAAACAGATGAAACAATTTCTTTTTCTATCCTTAGGAATACTTTTTTTTAGTTGCCAAGAAGCACCCAAAAAGCCCTCCAAAGAAACTTCCAAAGACACTTTTGGAATCGTTATTCACGGTGGCGCCGGAACCATTCTTCGGAAGAATATGACTCCAGAAATGGATGCTGCGTATCGTAAAACCTTGGCAGAAGCCATTGCCGTTGGCCACGCTATTTTGGCGGCGGGTGGAACAAGCACAGCGGCTGTTGAAAAGACCATCCATGTGATGGAAAACTCACCTTTGTTTAATGCGGGTAAAGGAGCTGTTTTAAATGCCGAAGGCGAAGTAGAGTTGGATGCGTCGTTTATGGATGGAGCGCGTTTGGATGCCGGAGCTATTGCTGGTGCCCGAACCATCAAAAATCCCATTAGTGCAGCCATCGCTGTGATGAATGACTCACCCCATGTAATGCTTTCCAGTGCCGGTGCCGATCGTTTCGCCAAAGAACAAGGCTTGGCAGTAGCACCGCCTGATTATTTCGTGACCGAAAGACGAATTGATGCCCTAAAACGGGTACAAGCCGAAAAAGCTTCCAAGCAAGCTTCCCTTGATAAAAAAACAGCTTTTTACGAGCAACAGCGGATGGGGACTGTGGGTTGCGTAGCACTTGATCAAGCGGGGAATATTGCCGCAGGAACTTCTACAGGAGGAATGACCAATAAAAAATGGAATCGTATTGGCGATGCCCCCATTATTGGGGCGGGAACCTATGCTAACAATGCCAGTTGTGGGATTTCGGCGACAGGTTGGGGCGAATTTTTTATTCGTTCTGTGGTGGCACATGATATCGCCGCCTTGGTCGAATATAAAGGGCTTAGTATTGCAGAAGCCGCTCGAATCGTAATTCATGAAAAAGTAGCCAAACTTGGAGGCGATGGAGGTATTGTAGGTTTGGATCGTTTTGGCAATGTCGCTATGGAAATGAATACGGAAGGAATGTATCGCGCTCATATGAACGCCCAAGGGGAGCAAACCATCAAAATCTATAAGGACGAATGAAACCCATGCAAAAAGGATGCTATGCGGTGATTTTTAGTAATCAGTTACGGGAGCAGGGCGATGCGTTTTATACCCAGTTATCGACGAACCTCCGAGAACTTGCGAAGAAGCAAGACGGCTATATTGGCTTGGAAAGCTACCGCAATTCAGACGGTTCGGGGGTCACGATCAGCTACTGGAAAACGCAAGAGGATGTCCTGAATTGGAAAAAGAATAGCGAACACCTAGTCGCGCAGCATTATGGGCGTGAAAAAGCCTATGAGCACTATCGCGTGCAAGTGTGCGAAGTGCTACGTTCCTACGGTTACGATTCAGATTCTTGAGTTGTAGTAGCTTGGATCACCTGTAACCTCTTTTCCCAACCACTCTGGGGGATTAAAGGGGGTGTCTACGGAAGGGAGTTCCACTTCTGCCAAGATCATTTTTTTGGGTTTTTCAAATTCATCCACAACAATTTCCAAATCGTGATAGGGAACCAAGAAACGCGTTTTTAAAATGGGCTTTGGTAAGCAAAGTGATAAAAGCGATTGGGCTTCTTCCACAGCGATTTCTTTTTCCCATTCCAAACGAACCAATCCAGAAGCATCGGACTTTCCTTTGACCGTGATCCACGCTTGCTGGTTGGCAATTCGGATCCGGACGGTTCGTTCCGCGTCTTTGTTTAGATAGGCTTGTTGAATGCACATGGATTCGTGTGCGAGTTGTCTATACGTGTCTGCGGACACCAAAAACTTCCGTTCAATTTCTGTATTCATGCTGTTGGATCAATTTCATTCAAAAATAGCTGCTTACTTTTGAATGACCCAATCCTCTAACGATGTCTGAGAAAATAGTTGCCGATCGGAAAATTATTCATGTGGATATGGATGCGTTTTATGCATCTGTAGAACAGCGGGATAATCCGAAACTACGAGGTCTTCCTTTGGCCGTAGGTGGGGGCATGGAACGCGGGGTTGTGGCAGCGGCCAGTTATGAAGCACGAACCTTTGGAGTGCGGTCTGCAATGAGTGGTCGGGTGGCTAAACGTTTGTGTCCCGATTTGGTTTTTGTCTCTCCCCGATTTGATCGCTACAAAGAAGTTTCTGAGAAGATTCGACAAATATTTTATAGTTATACCGATTTGGTAGAGCCTTTGTCATTGGATGAAGCGTATTTGGACGTAACAGAAAATAAATTTAAAAACCCTTCAGCCACTCTCATAGCAGAAGAAATAAGAAAGCAGATTTTCGAAAAAACAGAATTGCATGCTTCGGCGGGGATTTCCATCAATAAGTTTATGGCCAAAATCGCTAGTGATTGGAATAAACCCAATGGACAAAAAACGATTCCTCCCGAAGAAGTACTTCCTTTTTTAGCCCAGTTAGAAATTAAAAAATTCTATGGTGTTGGTAAGAAAACCAAGGATCGGATGTATCAATTGGGGATTTTCACGGGAGCCGATTTAAAACACAAATCAGAAGCATTTTTAACAGATAACTTCGGCAAATCAGGAGCTCATTTCTATCGTGTTGTTCGAGGTGTTCACACAAGTGAAGTAAAGCCTGAGCGGATTCCTAAATCGATTGGTGCCGAACGAACTTTTTCACAAAACCTGACAAGTGAGATTTTTTTAGAAGAAAAATTATTGCAAATCACGACTGCTTTGGATCGACGTATTCAGTGCCATAAAGGAGGTGGTAAGACCATTACCCTAAAAATAAAATACAGCGACTTTACCATACAAACTCGAAGCAAAACCTTTGGACATTATATCTCCGATCAAAGTTTGATTTTGGAACATAGCAAAGATTTGCTGTATCAAGAAAAATTAAAAGACTCTGTTCGTCTTATCGGTGTTTCTCTTTCCAACCTCAAAGGCAGTGAGACTAGTATACAACAAGAGACAACATCTCCCTTGATCGAACAGCTTCAGTTTCCGTTTTAAACAACCGATATACGGAGTGTATTGACCATTCCTTTTTCCTTGATAGGCATGGCTGCAAGGTTAATCAACATATCTCCTTTTTCGACATATCCCTTTTCGTGTGCGATGGCATTGATCTGCTGAACCGTATTGTCAGTGCTTTCAAAGGCATCATAATAAAAGGCTTTGACACCCCAAAGTAAATTGAGCTGCGTAAGGATACGTTTGTTGGAAGTAAAGACCAACACATGCGATTGAGGGCGCCACGCTGATATCTGGAAGGCGGTATAGCCGCTATTGGTCAGGGTGCAAATGGCTTTTGCCTTGATTTCATTGGCCATGTGGGCGGCATGAAAACAAACGGATTTGGTGATATAGCGTTTGGTACGAATCGTTGGTGGCTGATGTGGCACTTGGATAAGATCGGAATTTTCCACGCTTTGCAAAATAGCAGACATGGTCTCGATAACTTGAACAGGATATTTTCCTACGGAGGTTTCCCCAGAGAGCATCACAGCATCAGCTCCGTCCATTACAGAGTTGGCAACATCATTTACTTCTGCACGAGTAGCGGTTCGACTATCAATCATCGTCTCCATCATTTGAGTAGCAATAATGACAGGGATTCGCGCTTTTTTGGCAGCTTGAACCAGTTTTTTCTGAATCAATGGGACTTCCGCGGCTGGGATTTCTACACCCAAGTCACCTCGTGCAACCATCAGTCCGTCACTATAGGCAATGATTTTGTCAATATTTTCAATGGCCTCAGGCTTTTCAATTTTAGAAATGATCGGGATTTTCTGGTCTGTTTCTTGTTCAATCAGGGTTCTGAGGTCGTTTAAGTCTTGACTGTTACGAACAAAAGAAAGTGCGAGCCAGTCTACATTTTGAGAGATCGCAAATTTGGCATCTTCAATATCTTTTGCCGTAAGTGCTGGTAATGAAATGTCCGTATTGGGAAGGTTTACTCCTTTTTTGGACTTGAAGGGTCCTCCTTGAATGACACGTGCTACAACTTCACTGGCTTCGGTGCGAACAACTTCAAAAATAAGTTTCCCGTCGTCTAAAAGAATGCGTTCTCCAGCTTTTACGTCATTAGGGAAATTCTTGTAAGTCATGTAGGCTTTTTCCCGATTCCCTACAAAGGGCGCATCTGTTAGGAAGCGTACTTCATCGCCTTCATCAACTTCTGTTCCTTCTTCCATCTGACCCACGCGGAGTTTGGGTCCTTGGAGGTCGGCTAAAATGGAAGTGTTGGTGTTTAGTTTTTCATTGAGGCTTCGAATCATTTTGATTCGTTCTGTTACATCCTCATAATCGGCATGAGAAAAATTGATTCGAAAGACATCCACGCCACTACGTATCATCTGCTCCATCACCTCGGGACTGCTTGAGGCAGGCCCCAGTGTGGCAACTATCTTCGTTTTTTTTTGCATTAGTCAAATATTAAATTCAATTCGGATGGTTGCTCATCGAGAGCAACTTTATAAACCATTTCAAAAGGCGCAGAACGGATTTTTTCCTCACTAAAATTAGAGAGGTTTGCGTGACCGTATTGCAAAATAAAATAGTCTACTGTATTCAGTTTCGGTGCCAAATATACTTCTTTTGTTTGGGGTATGTCAAACAATGAAAAGCTGGCTTGACTTTTTTCTTGATACGAATAGCGATTGGAAACCAATTCCAGGTGAATATCTTTGTTAGGGACTTCCCAGTGAAAACGTTCAAAAGAGGCTTTTTTAGTTTCTAATAAAACAGGGTTTCGATGGCGGCGAAAACCCGTTTGGTAGTACTTATTAAGTGCAAAAGCAACCTGATAGGGCGCCAGACTCGAGTGAATAGCCCACAGATCGAAGGTGTCTTCCGTAACAGATTCTAGCAAATAGTGTTTTCCCATGGGACTACAAATTCAATTTGTAATAGGCGCGTTTAGCTGCTTTTTCTTCGGATTTTTTCTTCGATATTCCACGTGCTTTGACTAATACACGGTCATCAATCATAATCACGGTAGCATAATTGATTTTAGGATCCAGACCCGCATCTTTCTTGGTATAGAACTTGATTCGGAGTTTCTTTTTCTGACCCCATTCTATCAAGGTGCTTTTATAGCTCAAAATGCGAGTGTCTAGGGTCTCTAAATTCACATATTCGTCGATGATTTTGGTTAATACAAAGCGTTTGCAACCTTCATAGCCTTTTTCGACAAATACGGCTCCAATAAGTGCTTCAAGAAGATTTCCGTTGATGTCGATCCCAAAACTAGCTTTGGGATGCGTGCTTTCTACTTGCTCTAGTAGCTTCATATGAGTACCGACGGCATTTAGATTTTCGCGACTGACAATTTTGGCTCGAAGATTGGTTAACTCCCCTTCTTTCGCTTCGGAAAAATGGCGATAGAGAAAAGCAGATACGATGGTACCTAACATAGCATCACCAAGAAACTCTAAGCGCTCATAATTGACGGTAATTCCGTTATTGTTGCGAATATTCATTGAGCGGTGGGTAAAGGCTTCTTCATAGATCGACCAATCCTTTGGTTTGAACCCCAGAATCTTTTTCAATTGGGTATGAAAAACCCCGCTTGGGGTCAAACGGGGTCTAAGTATGGTTCTAAAGAGATTCACTCCCCCAAATTAGGAAATTTTCTTGAAAGCAACACAGGCGTTGTGTCCTCCAAACCCAAAGGTATTGGATAGTGCCACATCAATTTTTCGCTCTTGTGCTTTTCCAAAGGTAAAATTGATTTTTGGGTCAATGTTCTCGTCTGCTGTTTGGTGGTTGATAGTAGGGGGTACGATTTGATGTTTGATCGCCAAAATAGAAGCAATGGCTTCAATGGCTCCAGCCGCTCCCAACAGGTGTCCTGTCATGGATTTGGTGGAGTTAATATTCATGTCGTATAAATGTTCCCCAAATACTTCTTTAAGGGCTTTTGACTCGGCGATATCACCCAAAGGAGTAGAGGTTCCATGCATATTGATGGCATCCACATCGGAAATTTCGAGTCCAGAGTCTCTTAGGCAGTTTTGCATTACTTTGATCGCTCCTAAACCTTCTGGGTGTGGAGCTGTCATGTGGTGGGCATCGGCTGACAAGCCACCGCCAACCAATTCGGCATAAATAGTGGCACCACGTGCTTTGGCATGTTCGTATTCTTCGAGTATTATTGATCCGGCACCTTCTCCAAGGACAAAACCGTCACGGTCTTTGTCAAAGGGTCGAGAAGCTGTTTTAGGATCATCATTTCGGGTTGACAGGGCATGCATAGCGTTAAATCCTCCCATGCCAGCGATCGTGACACAGGCCTCTGATCCGCCACTGACCATAATGTCAGAATAGCCAAGTCGGATATAGTTTAAGGCATCAATCAAGGCATTGGCCGAGGAGGCACAAGCCGACACGGTTGCAAAATTTGGCCCTGCAAAACCATGTTTTATAGAAATCAGTCCAGGGGCAATATCCGCAATCATTTTGGGGATAAAGAATGGATTGAAACGCGGGCTACCATCTCCAGCAGCAAAGTTTAGAACTTCATTTTGAAAGGTCTCGAGGCCCCCAATTCCGGCCCCCCAGATAACACCGACTCGGTCCTTGTCAATTTTGTCAAGGTCCAAACCTGAGTCCTGCAAAGCTTCGTCGGTTGCCACTATGGCGTATTGGGCAAAGCGGTCGATTTTGCGCGCTTCTTTCCGATCAAAGTGATCTAAAGGGTCATATCCCTTTAGTTCACAAGCAAATTTTGTTTTGAATAGGCTTGCGTCAAAGTAAGTGATTGGGGCCGCCCCACTAGTACCAGATAACAAACCCTCCCAGTATGCTGGGAGGGTGTTACCAATAGGGGTAAGTGCTCCCAATCCAGTAACGACTACACGTCTTGGATTCATGGCACTTGTTGTTTACTGTGCTTGTTCAATAAATTGGATAGCTTGACCTACCGTTGCAATATTTTCGGCTTGGTCGTCAGGAATTTGAATATCAAATTCTTTCTCAAATTCCATAATTAGTTCCACTGTATCTAGTGAATCTGCTCCTAGATCATTGGTGAAATTGGCTTCGGAAACAACTTCATTTTCGTCAACGCCTAACTTATCTACAATGATTGCTTTGACGCGTGAAGAAATATCTGACATGATTTTAAGTTTAAATGTTGTGGACAAAAATATAAAACTTTGAAGGAAAACAACATCTGCACTATAAAATATAACTTTTCTTTGTGGTGTAAAATTGGACGAACCCTTGTGTAAGGGGGTGCCAAAGACCATTTTCTTTGTGAAAAAAATAGCCATATTTGCTTCAGGAAGCGGAACTAATGCAGAAAATATCGCAAAATATTTTTCAGAAAGCCAGCAGTTGCAGGTGGATAGCATATGGACAAATAACCCTAGAGCAGGGGTTATCGAGCGGATGAAGCCTTACGGTTGTCCTGTTTTTGTCTTTAATAAAACCGATTTTAATTCCGGAAAGGTGCTTTCTCAAATTCAAGAACGAGGCATCGATGGAATTGTCCTAGCGGGTTTTTTGTTGTTGATTCCCGCTGCATTTGTTGAAGCATTTCCCAATCAGATTATTAATATTCATCCAGCTTTATTGCCAAAATACGGCGGTAAAGGAATGTATGGAAGCCGTGTTCATGAAGCGGTTCATCAACAAGGAGACAAGCAAACGGGAATTACGATACATTACGTAAATGAGCATTATGATGAAGGAGGGATCATCCATCAAGCGTCTGTAGCACTTGATTCCAACGACACCCCTGAAACAATCGCCCAGAAGGTACATCAGTTAGAATACAAGCACTTTCCACAAACGATCGAAAAGATATTTATGCGTCATGTCTAAAACGATCTATCTCTACACCGATGGTTCTGCCCTTGGTAATCCCGGACCAGGAGGATACGGAATTCATTTGGAATGGGCCGGACAGCAATATCAAAAGTCTTTTTCGCAAGGCTTTGAACTGACAACCAACAATCGAATGGAGTTAATGGCAGTGATCGTGGGTTTGGAGTTATTGCAAAAATCCCCTTTGGAAGTCGTCGTTTATTCGGATTCAAAATATGTCGTGGATGCGGTAGAAAAAAAATGGGTTTTTGGTTGGGAGAAAAAACAATTTAAAGGGAAAAAAAATGAAGACCTATGGCAACGTTTCTTAAAGGTATACCGTCGTCATAAAGTTCATTTTCAGTGGATCAAAGGCCACAATCAACACCCTCAAAATGAGTGGTGCGATCAGCTGGCAGTGAAAGCAGCCAAGTCAAAAGAAAAGCTCAAAGACAGCTATTACGAACGACTGCATCGAGAACGTGAATAAAATGGGTGAGCCCCAACAGAAATAGTATATTTGTACTCTATGAAAAACAAACTCTTAGTAGTAGGTACGATGGCCTATGATGCCATCGAAACCCCTTTTGATAAAGTGGATAAAATCCTAGGAGGCTGCGCCACCTACATTGCATTGGCAGCAAGCCAGTTGGATGTTGAAGTGGGTGTTATTTCGATTATTGGCGACGATTTTGAAGAAGCCCATTTGGAAATGCTTCGGAAACGAAACATTGATTTATCGGGAGTCGAAACCATTGCTGGGGGTAAAACGTTTTTCTGGAGCGGACGCTACCACAACGATCTCAATACACGAACAACGCTTCAAACAGACTTGAATGTTTTGATGCAGTTTGACCCAAAAGTTCCAACTGCTTGGACTAAGTCCGAGATTGTTCTACTAGGGAACTTAAATCCTCTCAATCAAGCAGCTGTATTGGATCAAATGACATCGCGACCGAAATTGGTAATCATGGATACGATGAACTACTGGATGGACAGTTTCCGTTCGGAACTTGATGCTGTGATTCCTCGTGTGGATGTCTTGTGTATTAATGATGAGGAAGCACGACAGTTAACGGCTCAAAATTCATTGGTCAAAGCCGCGAAGATGATTCAGCAAATGGGTCCCAAATATGTGATTATCAAAAAAGGAGAGCACGGAGCATTACTTTTCCACAAGGAAGAAGTCTTTTGTGCGCCAGCCCTTCCTTTGGAAGAAATATTTGACCCCACAGGCGCCGGGGATAGTTTTGTAGGAGGCTTTGCAGCTTATTTGGCACAAACAGGAACCATCTCTTTTGAAGCCATGAAATCAGCCATTGTATACGCTTCGGCCATGGCTTCTTTTACGGTAGAAAAATTTGGCCCTCAAAACCTAGAGACACTAACGGAAGAGAAAATCCAGCAACGATTACGGGCTTTTGATCAATTGACAAAATTTGAAATCGACCTTGCATAAATACCTTTAATGAATGAGTGATATCATCAAACACGAATGTGGAATTGCCCTGATCCACCTCAAAAAGCCTCTGTCGTACTATCAAGAAAAGTATGGTACGGCACTCTATGGGATCAACAAGATGTATTTGATGATGGAGAAACAACACAATCGGGGCCAAGATGGAGCAGGCTTTGCCAGTATCAAATTCAATATGTCCCCTGGACAGCGCTACATCAGCCGTGTTCGCTCCAATGATGACCAGCCGATTCAGTCGATATTCAAGAAAATCAACAAACGAATTTCTTTAGCCATAAAAGAAAATCCAAGCTTGTTGGAAGATGCAGAACAACTCAAACAGGAAGCGCCTTATCTAGGAGAATTGCTTTTGGGGCATGTTCGTTATGGAACATTTGGTAAAAACAGCTTGGAAAGTGTCCATCCCTTTTTGCGCCAAAACAATTGGATGCACCGGAATCTGATTGTAGCAGGGAATTTTAACATGACCAATGTTCACGAGTTGTTTAGTAATCTAGTGGATCTGGGTCAGCATCCAAAAGAACAGGCAGATACCATTACAGTAATGGAAAAAATCGGTCATTTTTTAGATTCTGCCGTGGCCAAGATTTTTAAAAAACTGAAAGCGGAGGGCTATACTAAGGCCGAAGCTTCGCCTCATATTGCAGCCCGATTGAAAATGCACAAAGTACTGCGTAAGGCTGCTAAAAACTGGGATGGAGGCTACGCCATGGCGGGCTTATTAGGTCATGGTGATGCTTTTGTGCTCCGTGATCCTGCTGGGATTCGCCCGGCCTACTTTATGGAAAACGATGAGATAGTTGTGGTGGCTTCTGAGCGCCCTGTGATCCAAACTGTTTTCAATGTACCTTTTGAATCTGTTCAAGAATTGACTCCTGGTCATGCTTTGCTCATGAAAAAAGGAGGGGAAACCAATATCAAAGAAATTGTTCCACCGCTCCCCAAAAAAGCGTGTTCTTTTGAGCGAATCTATTTTTCTCGCGGGAGTGATGCGGAGATTTATAAAGAAAGAAAGGAATTGGGAAGCTTGCTTTTTCCTAAAGTAATGGAAGAAGTCAATGACGATCTTGAGAATACAGTTTTCTCGTATATACCCAACACAGCAGAAACTTCTTTTTACGGGATGGTAGGGGCCGCCCAAACTTATGTCAAGCAAATGTTGACAGATGCATTGATTGACAAAGACAAGGTTAATCACAAAACGCTGGAGCATTTGATTACCCTGCAGCCCCGCATTGAGAAGATTGCGATCAAAGATGCCAAACTCCGCACATTTATCACGGAAGACTCCAGCAGAGACGATCTAGTGGCTCATGTCTATGATATTACGTATGGAGTTGTAAAACCCTCCGACAACTTGGTTATTATTGACGATAGTATTGTTCGGGGAACCACTCTTAAAAAGAGCATTTTAAAAATGTTGGATCGACTGGGGCCTAAAAAGATTATTGTTGTTTCCAGCGCGCCACAAATTCGTTATCCAGATTGTTACGGGATTGATATGGCCAAGCTGCAAGATTTTATTGCCTTTCAAGCAGCGATTGAATTACACAAAGACAATGGTAACTATCAAGAAGTACTGGATACTATTTACAATCGTTGTAAGGCTGATGAAGAGCAGATGGAAAAAAACCATGTACAAACCTTTTATGCCCCTTTTTCAGACGAACAGATTTCACAAAAAATTGCTACGCTACTTCGAGGGGATGAGATGCAAGCCGAGTTGTCTATTGTCTATCAGCCGATTAAGTCCTTACACCAGGCCTGCCCTGAGAATTTAGGGGATTGGTATTTCTCTGGAGAGTACCCTACACCGGGTGGAAATCGTATGGTAAATCGGGCATTTATGAACTTTTACGAAGGGAAAGTAAAAAGGGCTTATTGACCGATAATCCGAAATAATTGTATTTCAACGATATTTTAGGGGTATGAAAGGGTAAAAACGCATCTTTACAAAACCAGAACATAAGTAGGTTAAGTTCATGGTAAGATTTGGGGCAAAAAAGGAGGAATTTATTCCTCCTTTTTTATTTTCTATCGGTTTGTCTCGAAGCGTTTTCCTACTTCCTCCCAGTTAATAACACTGAAAAAAGCATTGATATAGTCAGGACGACGATTCTGATAATTCAAGTAATAGGCGTGTTCCCAAACATCAATTCCTAAAATAGGCGTTCCTCCACAGCCAACACCTGGCATGAGTGGATTGTCTTGGTTGGGTGTGCCACAGACTTCAAGCGCTCCGTCTTTGTCAACGCAAAGCCAAGCCCAGCCCGAACCAAATTGAGTAGCTGCTGCGTTAGAAAAAGCAGTTTTGAAAGCTTCGAAAGAACCAAAACTCTGATCAATAGCAGTAGCCAAATCTCCAGAAGGCGTTCCTCCTCCGTTGGGACTTAGAATTTCCCAGAACAAACAGTGGTTGTAATAGCCACCTCCATTGTTGCGAACAGCACCATTACTCATGTCCAGTCCTCCGAGAATTTCCTCGATGGATTGACCGGCTGCTGCTGTTCCTTCAATAGCGGCATTGAGTTTTGTGGTGTATCCTTGGTGGTGTTTTCCATGGTGTATCTCCATAGTCTTAGTGTCGATGTGTGGCTCCAATGCATCGTGGGCATAGGGAAGCGCAGGTAATTCAAACGGCATAATTTATTTTTTTAGGTTTCCACAAAAATAGAACTTCTTTTACAAAGCCATTGGTGGACTGCTTTCAAAAAGTGTACATTTAGGAACCCAACGCTAATGCCACAAAAAGGATTTCATATTATCAATGCCTCTGCTGGATCTGGAAAAACCTACACCTTGGTTTTCCAGTATCTGCAACATCTTTTGGCCACACCGCAAAAAGACAGCTATCAATATATGTTGGCTATGACTTTTACCAATAAGGCGGTCAACGAGATGAAAGAACGGATTCTCGAAGTATTGTCTCTATTGGCTACGGGTAATTCTCATTCCATGACTCAAGATCTTAAGAGCAGTTTGGAGTTGAGTGATACCGAATTGCAATGGCGCGCCCAGACCAAGTTACATTCGCTGCTGCATAATTTTGGAGCCTTTGAAGTAACCACTTTAGACAGTTTTACCCATGGAGTCATACGTACCTTTGCTTTTGATTTGGGTCTTTCGCATAGTTTTGAAGTCATCATCGATAGCAAGTCATTTATCCGAGAAATTGTAGATCAATTAATTGAAAAAGTAGGTGTGTCCAAGGAGCTCACACGGTTGTTGACACAGTTCAGCCTTCAAAAAATAAATGACGAAAAAAGTTGGGATGTCAGTATTGATCTGAATGAATTTGCTCCCATCTTATTAAATGAAAATGACCGTATCCCCCTGCAGGTATTGCAGCAATGGTCTTTGCAAACCTTTGAAGAGGACCGACGTCGAATTCGAGAACGGAAGCAGCGTCTTGCTGAACAAATCATGGCGGTAGCCACAAGAATTTCGGATCGCTTACGAGCGGCTGGCTTAACAGAAAAAGAATTTCCAAGAGGCTTGCTGATCAACCATTTTAAGAGGCTAAGTGCCTTGGGACAGCATGACACAAAAACGATAAAAGGATTTTTTAAGAACCAATTGGGCAAACAGTTGGAACAGGGCGAAGGCTTTTACAAGAAAAATACATCCTCAGATTTAGTAGGTCAAATTCAACAACTTATACCTGCTTTGCATGAAGCGTATCAACAGACTCAGACCGATACCTTCGAATATCTTTTTTTGAGAGCTTTGGAAGGACAGTGGGTACCGTTGTCATTGTTGGGTGCTTTAGGTCAGGCTCTCGAATCCGAGCAACAGCTCCAAAACCGACGTCTTCTGAGTCGGTTTAACGAACGGATTGCGGCCATTGTACAAGAACAGCCCGTCCCTTTTATTTACGAGCGTTTGGGAAGCCGCTATCGCCATTATTTCATTGATGAGTTTCAAGATACTTCGGTCTTGCAATGGCATAATTTAGTGCCACTTGTAGCCAATGCCATTGAAAGCGACCCTGACAACTCCCTTGTTCTTGTGGGAGATCCCAAGCAAGCCATTTATCGTTGGCGTGGGGGCGATGTTCAGCAGTTTTTTGATTTACTCAATAAAAAAACAAACTTTTCAGTACCGCCAGAAATCCATCGTTTGGAAAAAAACTATCGGAGCTACGATCAACTGATAGCTTTTAACAATCAATTTTTTACCGATGCAGCGAAGGCACTCAAAGACCCGCAGCACCAAAAACTGTTTTCAGAATCAGTGATTCAAAAATCAAATGACAAAAAAGGCGGAACGGTTGCCATTCACCGTATCGAAGCGGTAAAAACTGCAGCAGAACGAGGAGTGCTCTATGGAGAAAAGGTTGTGGGATTGGTCAAAGAATTACGCAAGCAAGGGTATGCTTGGAAGGACATGGTGGTTTTGATACGTAATAAAAAACAAGCACGCATCTTGGTTGAGCATCTACAGGAGCAGTCCCTACCAGTACTCTCCACGGATTCCCTTTTACTGGTAAATTCAAAACAAGTAGGCGTTTTAATTCAGTTGCTTCAATTGATATGTTATCCCAAAGATCGAAATGCCATGAAAGAGATCCTTGGTTGGTTTTGGGAGCAGAAAGAATCCAGTACAGATTATCACGATTTTATAAGTTCCCACCTTAAGCAAAGCAGCGGTCTTTTTTTTAAGGGGCTCAACAAAGAATTTAACTTGAAGCTCAATTGGGAGCATCTTCGATCGCTTTCAGTGTATGAAGCGATAGAGTATAGTATTGAACACTTTGATTTTCTCTTAAGAAGTGATGTTTACTTGCAGCGTTTTTTAGACGTTGTTTTTTCACAAAGCCAACAGTTTTCTTCTCATCCCAGAGATTTTTTGACTTTTTGGGAACGGGAAAGCGAAAAGCTTACAATTCAGTTGCCGGAAAACTCAGAAGCCATTCAAGTGATGACAGTCCATAAGTCCAAAGGCTTGGAGTTTGAAGTAGTGATTTATCCTTTTTTAGAAGATTCTTTGCAGCCGAGCATACGGGATCAGGTTTGGTATCCATTAGCAGAATTTGAAGATTTAGAAACCTCTTGGGCTCGTTTTCCGTTTAGCGAATCGTTAGATCAATACGGTCCGATGGGGGCGGTGGTAAAAGAGGCGGCTCAAAGAGCTTCAGCTTTGGATGCGTTGAATGTATTGTATGTGGGATGTACCCGTGCGGTGGCGCAACTTCATTTGATTACTCGAACGGTGGAGAAAAAACCATCCCACCCTAGTTTTGATTCCTTGCTTCAAGATTTTCTAGAAAAACAACAAGGTGGAGAAACCCTACCCGACATCTATTATTGGAGCGATGTCGCGCCCCTTCCAGAAGAAGAGTCCACTGAAAATTTATTACTGAAAGTCAAAATGAAAAATAATCTTCATTGGCGCAATCGTTTGCTGTTTGAACGAAGATTTGACCAAGCTGCTCGCGATTTTGGAATTTTAATACATGATTTATTAGGAAAAATAAAGGTCCCGGAACAGTTGGAGTATGTAATCTCGGAAGCCCTTCGAAGTGGGCGGCTGGAGGCTTCTAATAGAGACAAAACAGAAGCTTTGGTTCACGAGGTAATGAATCATCCTAAATTAGCGCTGGCCTTTGATTCGGCTGCCACACTTTGGATAGAACGAGATATTTTGCTTCCTGGAGGACTATTGGTTCGTCCGGATCGGGTAGTGATTGAGGGAAATCAAGCGGTGTTGATTGATTTTAAAACAGGAAGCCCACAGGCCAAAGACCGGAAGCAGATAGCCGCCTATGCGGATGTCATTGAGCGTATGGGATATGAAGTTCGCGCTCGCTATTTAGTTTATATGGAATCCCAAGTCAACGTTGAATCTGTCTAATTAGCCCTATGGAAGCCTTTCTTACGCATGTCGCTAAAAAACTGATCCAATCGGAAAAACCATTGGCTTCACTCAAGATTGTATTGCCTTCCCAGCGTGCTTCCCGTTTTTTGCGACAAGCCATAATGGAGTCGTTGGAAGAACCCAGTTTGAGTCCAGAGATTCACTCCATTACCGAATTTGTTGGGGAACTTTCGGGATTACAGAAGCTTGCGCCGCATCAGTTGCTTTTACGATGCTATGAAAGCTACTGTGCCGTAGTTCCTGTAAAACAACAAGATAATTTTGAGCAGTTTTTGAACTGGGCACCTGTAATGCTTCAGGATTTCAACGACTTATGTGCGCATCGTGTTCCGCAAGATCAAATTTTCCATTATCTAACGGAGGTGGAAACCCTCAAACAATGGGCGCAAAAAGACCAGCAAACGCCTTTGGTGAAGAATTATATCCAGTTTTGGAAACAGCTCCCGGATTTATTCCGCCATTTCACGGAAGGGCTGTTGCATGATAAACTTGGATTTTTAGGCCTTTTATTTTCTGAATCGGTGGAGAACCTTTCACTCTATCTCGAACATACAGAACAATACCACTATCTAATAGGATTCAACGCCTTAACCCAATCCGAGGCGCTGCTGTTTCAAGAAATAATTAGTCAGCAGCGCGGGCAAGTCTTGTGGGATATTGACCCCGTATTTTATGAGCATTCGAGTCATGCCAGTGGATATTTTATCCGACGGTATTTCCAAGAATGGAAGTCTCTGCGCGGCAAAAAGCCCCAATGGCAGGAGAGCACCTTTGCCGAAAAAAAATCCATCCAATGTATTGCGTCGGATCATTCCATCAGTCAAGTGAAATATGCAGCGCAACTGGCACAGCAATTAACACAAGCCTATCCAGAGGAGAAGATAGCTTTGGTCTTGGGTGATGAAAGTTATTTGGTACCGACCCTTTCAGGTTTTGAGACTTCTTTTCAAGACTGGAATGTGACCATGGGATATAGTCTTATCCAGACCCCGGCGGCTGATCTTTTCATTCAATGGTTGGACTGCTTGGAGGCACTTGAATCTGATCGTCTCCGTTTGGATGCCTTGGAGAAATTGATGCACTCGGCATTTTTTCATCACTATTTGAGTCCTTTAGGGATATCCGTTAAAGAACCTCTGGAACGAGCTATAAAAAGAAATCAAACCTTTTTGAATCGTTCTCAGCTTTTGGCATGGTTTGATCATTCGGACTGGCAATTCCTTTTTGCTCCGTTTCAGAATGCCACAGAATTACTTATGCGTATGCGTTTGCTTTCCATTGAGCTTCAAGCCTTTTTTTATAAAACCCAACCCAATCCAAACTATGAGTCCAATTTCTATGCGTTGGAAGTTATACTGAACCAATTGCTAGACACCACCAGTGCAACTGATATTCTGGACAGCCTTTCGCTTGTAAAAACATTTTTCAAGGATTTGCTGCAACGTGAAACACAGGATTTGGAAGGCGATGCAACCAAGGGATTGCAAATCATGGGCTTGTTGGAAACCCGTTTGTTGGATTTCGACCGGGTGATCGTAACCCACCTTAATGAGGGACAGTTGCCTGCTGGAAAAGTGAGTAACAGTTTTTTACCTTTTGAGGTGAAAAAAGAATTTGGAGTTCCGACTTATCAGGAAAAAGACGCCATTTTCACCTATCATTTCTATCGTTTGTTGCAGCGATCGCACGACATCTATTTATTATATAATGCTACCCAAGAAGGATTGGGTGGAGGAGCCCCCAGTCGATTTATCTATCAATTGGAGCACTTTTGTCAACCGGCTCATCAATTCCAAAAAGCCCAACTTCAAGCAGAATACACTGCCGCAGATAGTGCAGAACATGAAATTCAGAAGTCACCCTTATTACTACAACGCCTGCAAGAAATAGCAACACAGGGCTTTTCTCCTTCGGCATTAACCCTTTATCTCCGAGACCCGATAGTCTTCTATGAAGAACGGGTTCTGGGAATTTCCCCACTAAAAGAAGCCGAAGCCATAGTTTCTCATAGAGACCAAGGAACGATATTACATGCTGTTTTAGAAACGTTGTTTACCCCCTATGTAAACAAAAAACTATCAGAAAAGGACTACATCACAATGCAAAGCCAATTGTTGGATTGTCTTCGAGCACATTTTAAAGAAGTGTATGGAAGGGATAGTGCATTTCAAGGGAAAAATCATCTTATTTTTGAAGTACTACGGGCGCATTGTGAACGCTTTTTGAATTATGAAAAAGCCTTGGTTGCTTCAGGAAACACCTTAGAGGTATTGGCATTGGAAGATCGCTTTTCGATGGAGATACCCTTACCAGGATTTGATTTCCCCATTCATTTACGAGGAACGATAGATCGAATTGACGTTCTTAATGGTCAGGTCCGAATTATAGACTACAAGACGGGTAATGTGGCAACCAACGCTTTGAAACTCGATCCTACCGCTTTGGATTTTGAGGATCCCAAAACAGCGGTAGCTTTTCAGGTTTTGACTTATGCTTACCAATACCTCCAGCAAAAACCTGAAGCAGAGGTTCAAGCAGGAGTGTATGCCTTGAAAACAAAAAAGACCTTTGCGCCTTTGGGCTGGGGGAAAAGTTCTGAAACCATATTGACACTTGAAAAAATTCAGCCTTTTGAAGCACTACTTCACGATCTGATAACAGAGATTTTATCCCCAAACAAGAGCTTTCTACAAAACAAAAAAGGAAATTAGTATTTTAGCTACTATAACTGAATACTATATTTATGTCCGATAAAAAAGGAATAAAAAAGGAGGATACCAGTTGGTTCATTCAACTCATTACTTTAGGAGATCGTTTTGACGCTCAAGATTTCTTTGATCGTTTTAAAAAAGCCTTTGTAGAATTTTTAGTTGTATTTTTTGGCGTATTGATTTCCTTTTCAGTGGAACGGCAGGGGGAGAGTTTTGGAGACCGTCAAGACGGAATTGAAAACCTAAATAATCTCAGAGAGGAGATTGAAAAGATCAAAGCATATACTGAGGAATATGCCGATATTATGGATTACGTTCAAGAGATGTATAAATACCAATATGACAGTTGGGAAACCGATAACGACAGTATCTTTATTGATTTTTACGAAGATGACGATGGAAGTATTGAGCTTTATGCTCCAATGGGAGGGTATACACAAAGAATGCCTTTTGACCCGCCCAGAGTTACTTATGATGCCATAAAATTAGATGGTACTTTTCGATTATTGGACACGGAGATTGGTAAGCAAATGACAGAGACCTATGATGGAAGTGATTTGCAATATTTAATTGAGAATACGGGTAAAATCGAAGAATCGTATGTTAACCAATTTACTGATAGAATTGGAAGCCACTGGGTTTTTGATTTGAAAAGTGTAGATGTTGACGACCCTTTATTTTGGATAGAAAACAGAAGTTATATACAGAAAGATAAATTCATTAAATACAATCTATTCAAAAGGCTCAATTTGTGGAGTGAGAGCATCATACCCCAGACAAAAGATTATCTGGCTGTACTTGAAAAAAGCATTCAAATGTTGGACTCAGTACTCACAGAAAAAGACGAAGAAATTGAGATTATTTGGTGGGTGATTGATTATAAATAGCCTCTTCAATCATTCCCGAAACGAGCTTTCCAGAAATTAGAGCTGGAGGCACTCCAGGACCTGGAACCGTAAGCTGACCACTGAAATACAAGCCATCTACTTTTTTGCTTTTAAGCTTTGGGCGAAGAAAAGCCGTTTGCAGAAGCGTGTTTGCCATTCCGTAGGCATTGCCCTTGTATGAGTTGTATTCACTTACAAAATCGTTGACACAAAATGATTCCTGAAAAAGAATATGCGGGCGGATGGTTTGCTTGGTAAGACGTTCCATTCGATCAATTACAATATCAAAATACTGATCGCGATGGGCTTGGGTGTCTTCAATACCTGGAGCAATCGGGATCAGTAGGAAGAGTGCTTCTTTTCCTTCTGGGGCCATGTCGGGATCGGTAATGGATGGGAAGTTGGCATAGAACAAAGGGTCTGTTGGCCATTCAGGGCGATCATAAATTTGCTGGGCATGCTGATCAAAATCAACATCAAAGAAAAGGGTGTGATGGGTAACGTTTTTAACTTTTTTATCCAATCCTACATAAAATAAAAGAGAACTGGGCGCGAAGGTCTTTTTCTCCCAGTATCGTTCACTATAGGCACGATATTGCGGTGGTAATAAGGTTTCGGTGTGGTGATAATCGGCGCCACTCAAAACGAAATCTCCTTGTATGTTTTTTCCATTAGTAGTTATACCTGTAGCACGACCGTTTTCAACATGAATGGATTCCACTGGGCTGTTGGTGTGAAAGGTAACACCAAGTTCTTTGGCAACAGCCACCATGGCTTTCACTATAGCATACATTCCTTTGTCGGGATGCCAGGTACCCAATCCAAAATCGGCAAAATTCATAAAGTTGTAGAAGGCCGGTGTATTTTGGGGTTTGGCTCCCAAAAACAAAACGGGGAATTGAAGAATCTGTCGAAGCTTTGGATTTTTGAAGCCACGCGTCACTTCATTTTTTATGTTGCTAAGGAAATAGCGTATTTTTTTGATGGTTGTAGGAGTGACGAGTTCCAAAGGGGAAATCCCGGGTCGGTAAACCAAGTCGGAAATAGCAATATCATAATTGGTTTTTGCATCGTCGATAAATGCTTTTAGTTTTTTCCCACTTCCTTTTTCTTCACTCTCAAAGACGCTATAGATTTTATCAAGAGAGTCTCCAATGGGTATGCTGTCATTGACGCCAAAATAGACTTGATAGCCTGGGTCTAGGCGCTCTAAAGAGTAATAATCAGAGGGTTTTTTACCAAAATCAGCAAAATATTTTTCGAAAACATCTGGCATCCAATACCAAGAAGGGCCCATATCAAAAGTAAATCCATCGCGCTTTAGTTGCCGAGCTCGGCCACCCAACGTATCATTTTTTTCGAAGACTTCTACTTGGTGTCCCATTTGGGCCAAATAGCTCGCGGCAGAGAGGGACGAAAAACCACTCCCAAGAATTAGGATCTTTTTTTTCATAGTTGAACAAATATAGGTAAATACACAGTGTTGATAGGTTTGGGGCTGATTATGCGGAGCTAGCGTTCTTTTCTTCGTTTGGCGGCAATAATTTCTTCTACAAAGGAGGCACTGATAATACCTGTAGGGATGGCAACCACACCAATACCTACAAGAGAGATCACAGCGGCAAAGGCTTTACCTCCAACAGTAATCGGATAGACATCACCATAACCTACAGTGGCTAGGGATACGGTTGCCCACCAGATTGACTCAGTGATACTACTGAATTTTTCGGGTTGTGCTTCGGATTCCAAAAAGTAAATAGCAGAAGCCGAGAACAATATGGTTAGAATGGAAAGAAACAGCGTGAACTTTAATTCGTTTCGAACTGCAGAAAGCGCTTGAACAAAAAGCTTGAGAGATGCACTGTCTCGCCCCAGTTTAAAGATTCGAGTCAATCGGAACAAGCGTAAGATCCGAACAAAACGTCCATCAACTTTTATTACTTGGTTCAGATAGAAAGGAAGTATGGATATCAAATCAATCAATCCAAAGGTGCTAAAAACGTATTTAGAAACCCCTTTCATTCCATCATCCCTAAAGCCAACGCCAATACGATATAGGTATTCGAAAGAGAAAATAATAATGGATACAAACTCGAATACATAAAAATAGGCATGGTAGACTTCTCGTATGGAAACATGCGATTCTAAAATCATTGCTAAAACGTTTGCAATGATTAAAGCATAGATGAATTTATCAAAAGCGGCTGAAATCTTCATAATTAGCGACTCATGTCTCTAAGGATTGCAAACAAAACGATAGCGGAGGTCACTATTACTACAAAGGCTACGGAAAATGGTGTCATGTATAAATATTAGTGCTGTAAAAATACTAAAATTAAGAATTCATACCACATCAAAATAAATCCATGTTTATCAATGATTTACCTGTTTTGTTTAAGAAAAAATAAAAAAAGATAAAAATTTGTTTAAACTTATTTGTTTTGTACAAACTTTTTTATTTATCTTTAAACAAGTTTAAATTCAATTTGGTTTCAAACGCCTCTGCTTATTACTTCCATAAGTCAAATTCTAAAATCCAAGTCAGAGGCGTTTTCTTTTTCAGCTTAACTTAAAGGCAATGAAACCAGAACCAACAACTCCCTCCAGAGTGTATATCGATTTCTTCCAATTTGAATCCCATCGCTATTGGGCATTCAAGCAAATGTTATTGGGGCCTATTGCCATTCAAAAAACATCGGGCTTACAGTTTTTTAAATTCCTTGGAACAGGAGGAGGTAATGGCTTTAGTCTCCGTCCAGATTTCGGTACTTATGCCGTTTTGACCTTGTGGGATAGTCCCAGAGACTATCAAAATTTTACAGCGAATCATCCGTATTGGAAAACCTATCAAAAAAAAGCCGCCTATCAGCGCACTATTGGGTTAGTTCCCGTTCATAGTCACGGCAAATGGAATGGGAACAATCCTTTTGCTAATCATATTGAAAAAACAACCAGTACTCTTGCTTATGCCCCAGTTGCTGTATTAACTCGCGCCACACTAAACTGGAATCGTTTACTCTCTTTTTGGCGATCTGTGCCCCATGCGGCTCGAACCATAGAAACCGCAAAAGGGGTTCTTTTTTATAAAGGAGTGGGCGAATGGCCTTGGGTTCAACAAGCTACGGTTAGCATTTGGGAGAATTTTGAAGCTGTTAATACATTTGCTTACAAGCATCGCGGGCATGCTGAAATCGTTCGAAAAACCAAAGCGCAGAAATGGTACAAAGAAGATCTTTTTTCTAGATTTGTAGTAGCGTCAGACACCCAATTTCAACCCACTATACAGTGAAAAAAGCCCTTATCATTGGTGCAGGCATCGGCGGCATCGCGACAAGTATTCGCTTAGCGACCAAAGGATATCAGGTATCGGTATTCGAAAAGAACGACTATCCAGGCGGTAAGTTGTCCGCTTTCACTCTTGGGAAGTATCGTTTTGACGCAGGCCCTTCGCTGTTTACCATGCCTCATTTTGTAACCGAATTGTTTTCCCTTGCCGGTGAAGATGCAGCTTCCTTTTTTAAGTATAAAAAAAAGGACATTCATTGTGAATATTTTTGGGAAGATGGTACACGACTTACAGCCTATGCTGATCGCAAACAGTTCTGTGATACGGTCGAAACCCAACTCAATGTACCTGCGCAAAGAGTTCATCACTACTTAGACAAAGCGCAACAAAAATACAACTTAACTGCGCCACTATTTTTAGAACGTTCCCTCCATAAATTAGACACTTACCTCAATAAAGAAACACGAAAAGCAATTCTTGGACTTGGGCAGTTGGAGTTATTCAAAAGCCTCCATAGAGTCAACAAAGAACAACTTCAAAATCCCTATCTGGTTCAATTTTTTGATCGTTTTGCCACCTATAATGGTTCTGACCCTTACCAAACTTCGGGAATTATGAGCTTGGTACAGCATTTAGAAGAACACTACGGAACTTTCATTCCTGCCCAAGGAATGGGAGCTATCTCAGCAAGTCTTGTAGCGTTGGCCAAGCGCAAAGGGGTTCGTTTCCACATGAATCAAGCGGTTGACCGAATCGTGGTTAACAATAAAAAAACGGAAGGGATTGAAGTAAACGGTCAGTTGTTGAAAGCCGATGTGGTAGTTAGTAATATGGATGTGGTACCCACGTATCGCCATTTGATGCCTTTGCAAAAACAACCCAAGCGAACACTTGAACAGGAACGTTCCAGTTCGGCCTTAATCTTCTATTGGGGTATTGAAAAAGCATTTCCACAACTCAACCTTCACAACATCTTTTTTTCTAAGGATTATCAGCAGGAATTCAAAGATATTTTTAAAAACAAAACACTCTCCGAAGACCCTACGGTCTATGTTAATATTAGTTCAAAGGATGTTGCTTCGGATGCCCCTGAAGGCTGCGAAAACTGGTTTGTGATGATCAACGCTCCTGCCGATACAGGGCAAGAATGGAATTCGCTTGTGGCCAAAACAAGAGAAGTGGTATTGCAAAAGTTAAGTCGTATTTTAGGAGAGGACATAGCACCGTTGATTGTGGAAGAAACCCATTTATCCCCGCCTTTAATTGCCGAGAAAACCGCTTCTTTTCGCGGCGCACTTTATGGTTCTTCCAGTAACAATCGAATGAGTGCTTTTTTACGTCATCCCAATTTTTCTCGATCCATAGAAAATCTTTTTTTCTGTGGGGGGAGTGTTCATCCTGGAGGGGGTATTCCTCTTTGTTTACTCTCAGCCAAAATAACAGCTCAAATGATCCCCGATGCTCATGGTGAATAAAAAATTTTTATCTCCCTACTCACTTTCTATTGGATTGATATGGTTGTTTCATATATCCGGAATTCTGGGGATTATTTACGGCGATGCGCGTTGGTTTGTCGAAGCTACCCCGATCAATCTAGGAGTGTCAATGACTTTATTGATTTGGCAAGAATACCGTCAAATAAAGTTTTTAGGAATATGTCTCCTTTGTTTCATGGTTGGAATGGGCGCCGAATGGCTAGGGGTAACTTACGGATTGATTTTTGGGGATTACAGCTATGGTGATATGCTGGGACCAAAATTCCAGGGGGTCCCTTGGTTGATTGGGGCCAATTGGGTAATCTTGGTTATTTGTACGGGGAGAATCGCTCAAGAATTTACGGACAATTTATGGGCACGCGCCCTATTGGCGACCCTATTGATGGTGTTTTTGGATGTGTTGATTGAACCAATCGCCCCGGTATTGGATTTTTGGACTTTCAATGGCGGGCATGCACCCTATCAAAATTATTTAGGGTGGGCACTGGTGGCCTTTCCCCTTCAATGCACATTTCACTTTTCTCGACTGGAACTCAAAGGGTGGTTTTATCAGAACCTTTACCTATTGCAACTGCTGTTTTTTATGATTTTACTGCTTCGTTTGAATTCACTGCCTAATTTCTAAAGGAACTTGTATTTTTACTTCATGAAAAACGCCGCACGCATCTTCTTATGCCTTCTTTTTTTGGCGAGTTGCAATTCCAAAAAAGCAACTCCAGAGCCGAAAGAAATAGTGGTTTCCGATACACTTGCAGATCCAATATCCAAAGCGTTGCCCACTTTAGTTAAAATTCCCGATGACCTGTATGTGAAATTGGATATTGATGAATGGGAACGCCTCACACGATGGACAAATGATTTTGAGGATTTCGCCAAGCTAGACACCAAAGGGGTGGAGTTGTTTTTAAACGGATTGGATCTTCAAACGCGATCCTTTTACAATACTAAATTCCCCAAAAAACTTCAGACATTTCCAATTCGTAGCCGACTGAAGGTGGTATTGGTGCATGTTCAAAAGGCAAAATTTTATGCCAAAACCCAACAGATGGAACTTCTTATTCCTGCTCTGGATACGATGTACATGCAATACAACAATTTCCTGAATAGAATCATTAGTATCGGGGATGAGGAAACACTGGAAACTTTAAATTCTGACTAAAACCAAGAGTTAATTTTGGAAGCTGCTTTTTTCTGCATGGATTCTAAACTTTGAATCGCTTCCTTGAGTTTACCGGTCAGATCTTTGGTTGGAATTTCGGAGATATCAACATTTTCTAACAGGCTTAAAAGTTCGTTATCAACTTCTAAACAACTTTCAAAAGAGGTTTTTTGGGATTCATTCAAGGAAGCCACCAAACGTTGTTCCATTTGAACTCCTGCAATATTGAGTGCTTCAGTATCTGGAGCGATATTGCGTATTTTGACTTCTAGGCTTTGAAAATAATGATGCCGTAATCGGGCTTGTCGATGAAGGAACCGTTTGACTTCGGTACTGTGTTTACCTTCTGAAGTTTTGAGGTATTCCAACTTGGAACTCTTGAGTAAACCAAGAATCCGAACAAGGGAACGAAAGGTAGCTTTAGATGTCATCGTTTCTTAAAATTAAGACAATCAAGGCTTTGCTACTCCGTTTCTGATTTTATTCTATCAACAATTTGTCAACCACAAATGAAAACAAGTAGTCGGTAGTATAAGATTGGCTGCTAATTTTCTTTGGGGCAACCTCCGAAAGGACACAATTAGGAAGTGTTATTCCCCATTGTTTAGCCAACAGCGTGTAATACTCGACTTTGGTTGGATGAAAAGGCGTTACCAAATTGTAACAGTCTTTTTTTTTGGGATGTTCAATAGTGGATATGAGTGCGGCAACGGCATCGGTTTGATGAATAAGGTTAATCGGATTGGATGCCTGATCAATTTGTGACCGTTGCTGTAACTGATAAATGGGATGTCGATCTGAACCTATAAGCCCACCCAAACGAATTATAATGGTTTCTTGTGGAAAGGAACTCAAAAGCCGCCTTTCGACTTCCAATAATTGACGTCCACCCGGAGTGATGGGCTGTGGTGTGCTCAATTCATCAACTATTCCAGTGGCTGAACCATAGACAGAAGTGCTGCTGGTAAAAATAATTTTTTCAATAGCAGTTTTGTGAAGATGGGCAATCAAGGAATCGATTTTAGCGATAAAGTTTGCTTTTGGATTTTTCCGAAGCCCAGGAGGAATGGCAATCACTAGAGTCTGTAATCCCTCAAAAAAACTCAAATCTCCTTCGATTCCTGTTTCACTGAGTGATAGAATTCTGCCTTCAATCCCTAGATGATTGAGATCAGTCACTCTCTTTGCTTGGGTTCGACTTCCTTTGACTGGAATTCCGCTGCGTAGCAATTCCAATGCCAGTGCTGTTCCTAGCCAACCACATCCCAAGATTCCGAGTCGCGCTTTTCGCATAGATCTAATGAATTTTAACCCTTGTTAAAAAAGGCTTCCCATCGTTTTATAAAATAATTACTATCTTACTGTAAACATTTAAAATATAGCATTATGGCAGTAAAAAGTTTCCAAGGAGCACGTGCTAAGAAAACAACAATCAAAGCACCTAATTTATTGGTGCGTGATATTATGTGCCAAAATCTAATCGTATTCCATCCTCAACAATCGATACACGAAGTAATGCAAAAATTTGTGAAATACCGTATTTCAGGAGGTCCAGTTGTCAACGAAGCGGGGAAACTGATGGGCGTTATTTCCGAAGCGGACTGTATGAAAGAAATTTCTGATAGTCGTTATTTCAACATGCCGATATTGGATAAGTCGGTGCAAAATTTTATGACCAAAACGGTAGATACCATTGATGCGTCCAAAAGCATTTTTGAAGCGGCCTCACTATTTCACAAGTCGAGTCGTCGGCGGTATCCTGTATTGGAAAAAGGAAAGTTGGTCGGTCAATTGAGCCGTAAAGATGTGGTTCTAGCAGCGCTGAATCTCAAAAGCAACACCTGGAGATCTTAGGTATAGATTTCCCGTGCCACACGGTAGGTGTTGGCATGTGCATCAATAATAATCTTTAATGCTTCTGAATAACCACCTCCCATACTACATTGGACGGGCAGTTGATTTTGATGGCAAAAATCCAAAACCATGCGATCTCTTTCCTTACAGCCCTCAAGGGTCATCCCGAGTCGTCCGAGCTTGTCTGTGGCCAGTACATCAACACCGCTGAGATAAAAGACAAAATCAGGTTGTACATCTTCTAGTAATTTTGGAAGTGCTTTTTGAAGTTCAGCCAAAAAGAGTTCATCATCCGCATGGTCTGCCATTGGAATATCCCAGTCGCTTATTTCTTTCCGAAAAGGATAATTTTTTGCGCCGTGCATGGAAAAAGTAAAAACGCGCGTTTCTTCTTGGAAAATGGCAGCGGTTCCATTGCCTTGATGGACATCCAAATCAATAATTAAAATTTTTTGCGCCTGTTCTTGGTCAAGTAAATACTGCGCAGCAATGGCTTGGTCGTTGAGAAGGCAGAAAGCCTCTCCATGGCCCCGAAAAGCATGGTGTGTTCCTCCAGCAATATTGAAGGCAATCCCTTTTTCTAGGGCTTGGTGGCAACCCCAGAGGGTACCTCCTGCAATGACAAATTCTCGAGTGATGAGCTGAGAAGTCAGGGGAAAACCAATGGATCGTACTTCTTTTGCCGTTAAGTTTTCTGCCAATAAGCGCTGTACATAGTTGGAGTGGTGTACGGCACAGACTTGTTCTAGGGTTGCTTTTTGAGGACTGTGAAAGTCATCGGGGCTGCAAATGCCTTCGTGAAGTAATTGTCGGGGTAATAAGTCGTATTTGTCCATTGGAAAACGATGCCGCTCTGGGAGTGGCAGCCGATAGATGGGGTCAAAGGCAATGGACAGCAAGCGGGCTAACTGATTTCAGAACCGGCGGCAATATCCGGATTTTCAGGTGAAATAAACGTTAGCGATCCGTCTGTATTTTCCGCCAAGAGAAGCATTCCCTGGCTGACCACACCACGAATTTTTCGAGGAGCTAAATTGACCAAAACCGTTACTTTTTTACCTATAACATCCTCAGGGTTGTAATGCTCGGCAATGCCCGAAAGAATTGTGCGTGTTTCAAAACCTAAGTCAATTTCAAATTGAAGTAGCTTGTCTGTTTTGGGTACTCGTACTGCAGACTTTATCAAACCCACACGAAGTTCCATTTTTGAAAAGCTTTCGAAGTCTATTTCTTCTTTTCTTGGGGTTTTGGAGGGTGTTTCTTCCATTTGTTCTTTGCTTTGCTCAAGTTTAGCCAATTGTTTTTCTACCGCGTTGTCCTCTACTTTTTCAAATAGTAGTCCCGGAGATTGGATGATTTTTCCCGATTCGATGAGGGGTGTGAATTGCTGATTCGCACTATTCCATTCCCAGTTTTCAAGGCGCAAACTCTTTTTGAGTTTAGCGGCTGTGTGGGGCAATAAGGGTTCACTGTAAAGGGTTAAGTAGGCCGTTATTTGAATGGCAGTATACATAATGGCTGCTACTCTGTTAGGATCGGTTTTGATTTTTTTCCAGGGCTCTTGCTCGGCCAAGTATTTATTCCCAAGGCGAGCCATTTGAAGGATTAGTTGGCTCGCTTCTCGGAATTTATACTGTTCAATAGCCGTTTCTATTTTTTGAACCAAAACAGGCAGTTCCGCAAGGGTTTCCTGATCGATAGCCGTTAGTTGTTCTCCGCTGGGACAGGCACCATCGTAGTATTTTTGGGTCAGTACTGCCACTCGGTTGACGAAGTTGCCAAAAATGGCTACTAGCTCACTATTATTTCGAGTTTGGAATTCTTTCCATGTAAAGTCGTTGTCTTTGGTTTCTGGAGCATTTGCCGTCAAAACATAACGCAGGACATCTTGCTGGTTGGGAAAGTCTTCCAAATACTCATGGAGCCATACAGCCCAATTTTTTGAAGTCGATATTTTATTTCCTTCTAAATTCAAAAACTCATTGGCTGGAACATTATCAGGAAGAATATAGTCCCCGTGAGCATGCAACATACTGGGGAAAATAATACAGTGGAAGACAATATTGTCCTTTCCGATAAAGTGAACCAATTGGGTGTCTTGATCTTTCCAGTAAGGCTCCCAGTCAATCCCTTTTTGAGCGGCCCATTCTTTGGTAGAAGAGATGTATCCAATGGGGGCATCAAACCAAACATAGAGTACTTTTCCTTTGGCTCCTTCCAAAGGAACAGGGATTCCCCAATCCAAGTCGCGTGTTACAGCCCGGGGCTGTAGACCGTTATCAATCCATGATTTTACTTGTCCGTAAACATTGCTCTTCCAGTCTTTTTTTCGTCGGTTGAGGAGCCAGTCTTGAATAAAGGGTTCGTATTTATCCAAGGGTAAAAACCAGTGTTTGGTTTTTTTCAAAACAGGAGCGGCTCCAGAGAGTGTGGATTTAGGGTCAATCAGATCGGTAGCGTTCAGAGAAGTTCCACAATTCTCACAAAGGTCGCCATAGGCTTCTGTATTGGAGCAATGGGGACAGCGACCGGTCACAAAACGATCGGCTAAAAATTCTTGCGCTTCGGGATCAAATAGCTGCTCGGAGTCTTTCTCTAAAAATTCATTTTTTTCCGCCAGTATTTTGAAAAATTCGGACGCCGTATCATGGTGAATCGGAGCTGAAGTACGAGAGTAATTATCAAAAGAGATTCCAAAATCAGCAAATGACTTTCGGATAATCCCATCGTATTTATCGATGATTTCTTGAGGACTTTTCCCTTCTTTTTTCGCTTTGATGGCAATGGCTACTCCGTGCTCATCACTGCCGCAGATAAAAGCAACTTCTTTGTTGCGAGCGCGTAAATAGCGCGCATAGATATCCGCGGGGACATAGACCCCAGCCAAGTGACCAATATGAACGGGGCCATTGGTGTAAGGGAGCGCCGCAGTGATGGTATGTCGTTTGAAGGATGGGCCCATTGCTTAAATTTGACCAAAAATAATAATTAAAATAGCCGTAACGCAGGAAATCCTTAACTTTCCATAGACTCCAAATTTAAAACCATGGATGCACAAACCTTGGGTACGGCCGCAGAAGACTTTGCAACACACTATCTCAAACGAAAAGGGTATCGAATTCGAAAGCGAAATTACCGTTACCTAAAGGCCGAAATTGATATTATTGCCGAATTAGACAACATCCTTGCAGTCGTTGAAGTCAAAGCAAGAACCACCCATATTTATGGGACTCCGGAAAGCTTTGTTTCACCCAAACAAATAGGCCTGATTGTTATGGCTGCCAATCACTATATCGAACAAGAAAGTTTAGATATGGAGGTGCGATTTGATGTTCTTGCCATCCTTCGACAAAATGGAAAATGGGAAGCCAACCACATCGAAAATGCGTTTTATCCTTTTGACGGTAGTTAGTATTCTTTGTTGAATGTTGTATTTTTATATATTTGTGAAAATTTTAAACAATGAAGACTATTGCCTCCGAGGTATTGGACTATATCAAGACCAAGCCTTTTTTGATGAGCGCTTTATCGCAAGGGATTATTAACTTGACTTCTTTGGCTCGAGAAATCCAGCCAGATATTGAGAAATCACTTAAAAAATCAGCTAAGAGCGGGGCGATTGTTATGGCACTCAAACGGATTTCCGACAATCAAGAATTTCTTTCTACGCACAAAATCGTTCGTGTTTTAAAGAATTTAGGAGATATCACTGTGCGGTCTTCGCTGGCGGACTATTGTTTTAAAATTACAGATACATTACTCTTGTCACAAGCCAAGTTTTTGGATCAGATCAAGTCAGAACCCAATGCTTTTTATACTTCCTCTCGAGGAGTAGCCGAATGCAATATTATTGTTAGTCAAAATTTGATTGATACGGTTGACACGATCTTCCAGAATGAATTTTGTTTGGACAAAGAAGTGAATTTATCAGCTATTACGGTGAAATTACCCACCGATAATGTCCAAATTCCTGGGATTTATTACTTTATTTTCCAGCGCCTTTCTTGGGAGGGGGTCAATATCAAGGAAGTGATTTCCACTTCCAATGAATTTACCATCCTGATGGATGAAAACTCCGTCAATGTCGCTTTTGAAGTAATTAAGAACTTGAAGCTCCTTTAGTCTGAAGCAGTTGTTCCATCAGAGTCAACACGGTTTCTGTTTGTGTGACGGCTTCCACAACGAGAAGCAAACGCATGCCCTGACGGGTTTGTTTTTGTTTGATTTGTAAGCGTTCGGGCATTTCTTGAATCCGAGTTAAGATTTTTTGGAAGCGAAGCGATTCGTAAAATGGATGATTTTCCTGTGCCATAAAATAGCCCACACATTTTCCATTTTTGATCACTAGTCGTTCCAATCCCAATTGTGCTGCTGCCCATTTGATTTTCACACTGGCCATGAGTTCCATTGCAGGGTCTGGAAGTGGCCCAAACCGATCTTCTAGGTTTTTTTCAAAAGTGAGTAGCTCTGTTTCGTCTTTTATCTGACTTAGTTGATTGTAAAGCGAAAGGCGTTCTTTAACACTATTCACGTAGTAATCTGGGAGCATGATTTCCAAATCCGTATCCAGTTGCACTTCTTTGGTGAACGCCTCTTGCTCACTGCGTTCTTTTTCAAAAAGGGTTTTAAACTCGTTCTCTTTCAATTCTGACAAGGCTTCTTCCAATATTTTTTGGTAAGCATCGAATCCGATGTCATTGATAAAGCCACTTTGTTCCCCACCTAATAAATCACCGGCCCCTCGAATTTCTAGATCTTTCTTGGCGATCTGAATCCCAGATCCCAATTCGGCATATTGCTCAATGGTTTGGATTCTTTTTTGCGCATCAGAACTCATGGCTGCTCGCGGTGGAGTCATAAAATAGCAAAAAGCCTTTTTGTTACTCCGTCCCACCCGACCGCGCATCTGATGCAGGTCACTCAAACCAAAATTGTTGGCGTTGTTGATAAAAATGGTATTGGCGTTGGGAACGTCCAGTCCATTTTCAATGATGGTGGTGGCCACCAAAATATCGCATTGTCCTCCTAAGAATTTTAGCAGTGTCTGCTCTAGGCGATCACCCTGCATTTGCCCATGTCCAATTCCGATGCGTGCATCAGGAACCAACCGTTGAAGCATCCCTGCGACTTCTTGGATACTCTCCACCCGATTGTGAACAAAATAAACCTGTCCACCCCGCTGCAATTCATACAAAATTCCATCTCGAACCACCGTTTCATTAAACCGAACCACTTCGCTTTGGATAGGATAGCGGTTGGGGGGCGGCGTGGCAATTACCGATAAGTCCCGTGCCGCCATCAGACTGAACTGTAAGGTGCGGGGAATGGGGGTAGCGGTGAGAGTTAGGACATCAATGTTTTTTTTCAAGGAACGAATCTTTTCTTTGACACCTACCCCAAATTTTTGTTCTTCATCCACAATCAGTAATCCTAAATCGGCATATTCTATTGTTTTCCCAGCAATTTGATGGGTGCCTATAAGGATATCAATCTTTCCAGCTTTAAGATCTTCCATGATAGCCTTTCGGTCTTTGGTTGAGCGAAAACGATTCAAATAGTCCACACGAACGGGAAGGTTTTTCAACCGATTGCTAAAGGTTTTAAAATGCTGAAAAGCCAATATGGTGGTCGGTACTAAAACCGCTACTTGTTTACTGTTGTCCACCGCTTTAAAAGCGGCTCGGATGGCAACCTCTGTTTTACCAAAGCCCACATCGCCACAAACCAAACGATCCATGGGGCGTTCACTTTCCATATCGGCTTTGATAGCGGCGGTAGTTTTTCCTTGATCGGGTGTATCCTCATAGATAAAAGAAGCTTCTAATTCCCATTGCAGATAGCTGTCTGGGGCAAAGGCATAGCCGATTTTTTTTCGTCGTTCGGCATAGAGTTGAATCAAATTGAAGGCAACTTCTTTGACCCGTTTTTTGGTCTTTTGTTTCAGGGCTTTCCAAGCCTTGGAGCCGAGCTTTAGCAGTTTGGGAACCTTGCCGTCTTTACCGTTAAACTTGGTGATTTTATGCAGGGAATGAATACTCAGGTAGAGGACATCCCCTTCGCCATAGACCAGTTTGATGGCTTCTTGTTTTTTCCCTTCCACATCAATATGCTGGAGACCTCCAAAACGACCGATTCCATGATCCATATGTGTTACATAGTCACCCACCTCCATCAGGGTGAGTTCCTGCAAGGTCAGGGCATCCGCTTTGGTCTTTTGGGATTTGAGTCGGTATTTGTGGTAGCGATTAAAAATCTGGTGATCGGTAAACACCGCTATTTTGGCTTCGGGATCCTCAAAACCTTCAAAAAGAGGACAAACTAGTGTTTTGTAATGCACTGTTTCTTCCATCTCCTGAAAAATATCGTGAAAGCGTTTGACTTGTTGTTCGTTGGAACAGCAAAGGTAGTTGGTCCAGCCTTTTTCGTGATTGCTATTGAGATGTGCCACTAACAGATCGAACTGCTTGTTGAAACTGGGCTGGGGGGCTTGCCCCCAGAGAAGGGTTTTAGTGGCAGGGAGGCGGTCCGAATTTTGAAATAAGCCCACGGGTTGTTCTCGCAGGGCTGCCAGCCATTCTTTGCTTTGACAAAATAAGGTTTCGGGGGGGAACTGAGTCGTTGTGTCTAGGCCTTCGTATTGCAAAGTGGCTTTGTCAAAAAGATGCTCCAAACGATCGCAACAACCGTCTAAATTTTCAAACAAGACCGTGCTTTGTTCGGGGAGCAAATCCAGTAAGGTTTTCCGTTTGTCGGTAAATGTCAGGGAGGAAGTGTTTGGGATGAGCTCAATCTGTTCGTACTGCTGAATGGACAGTTGGGTACGAACATCAAAAGAGCGAAGGCTTTCGACTTCATCTCCAAAAAACTCGATTCGGTAGGGGTGCTGGTTGGAATAGGAAAAGACATCAATAATACCACCTCGAACTGAAAAAGTTCCTGGTTCGGTCACAAAATCGGCTCGTTCAAATCCGTATTCAAACAAGGTTTCGTTGATAAAATCCAGACTTAATGCGGTTCCTTTTTGAACTTTTAATGTGTTTTTTTTAAGGGTATGTTGTGAAATGACTTTTTCAAAAACCGCCTGTGGATAGGTTACAATGATTCGTGGACGCTTGCTGTTGGTAAGTTTTCGCAAGACTTCGGCACGGAGCAGCACATTGGCATTGTCCGTAGCTTCCGACACATAGGCTTGACGGTAGCTGGCTGGAAAAAAAAGAACAGTGGTGGTGCCCAACAATTCTTCAAGATCGTTGAGATAGTAGGCTGCTTGTTCGGGATTTTCTAAAACCCAGAGTAACGAATGAGCTTCTTGCTGAAAACAACGGGCCAATGCTAGCGTACGTCCCGATCCTACTGCGGTTTTAAAGTGATTGACTTGTGGGGTGTCTAGTGCTTGCTTCAGCTTTTTTTGAAGCGGCGTTTCGGACAGTATCGCAAGCGGAAAATTGGGCAATTCTTTTTTTGGTAAATATACAGGCTATTTTTTCCTTAAGGAAATGGGTAAAACAGACTTTTCTCCCAATGCATACACTTGGTCGTTGGCCTTAGGTTGTAGGATAAACAAGCCTGTGAAGTCACCAAATGCGGGGAGAATCATTTGTTTGGGACGATGAAAAAAACAGGGAATCTTTAGGCGTTGACGACCTTTGCCTTGCATTCTAACCCCCGGGTGAAGATGTCCACAGAGATTGAAAAATCCTGTTTGTTCTTTAGGATGATGGCTCAGGAGAAGCCCTTCTTCTCGCCATTCGTCCACCACCTCCAAACCGCTTTCCGCCAAAAGTTCTTGGGATAAAATGTCATGATTTCCCTTGACGAGGTATGCTGGGATGGAGCACTGTTGATTCCATTTCACAAACCGATCCCATTCTGCATTGCGAGCGCTGTGAAACAAATCCCCTAAAAAGAAAATGCGGTGTATGGAATGGGTTGCCAGTAGGGAATCCATTTTTTTATAAAAGGAAAACTGAATCTGTGGAGGAACGGCAAAACCATTTTTGCGAAAGTGAGTGACTTTACCCAAATGCGCGTCGGCAATCAGTAGTGTCTGAGTGTTGATCCAGTAGATTGCTCCCTCGGGAAGCAACAGCATGCGATGTTGGTTAATGCGTACTTCCATCCGACAGGTCTTTTTCCAGTTGTAAATACATTTTTCGAATCCGATCTTCCACCGATTCGGAAGACATTTTGGCACGTAGTCGATCGGTAATCAAAGGAAACGAAAAGGGTGTAGGTTGGTGGGTTTTTACCCAACGAATCTCTTGCGTATTCATGCGTTCAAAGGCTTGCATTAGTCGTCCCTGTTCCATGCCATGATCAAAAGTTTCGGCAAGGGCTTGCTGATAGAGCAAATTTTCCGGCTCGTAGTCTTTAAACACTTCGTAAAACAATTGGGAGCTGGACTGGAGGTGCTTGCTTTTGATCGGCTGGGAAGGGGTGCCTTGGAAGACCAAGCCCCCAATCACAGCGATGTCTCTAAATTTTCGACGTGCTGTTTCCGACACATTGATTCCTGTTTTCAAATCTTCTAGAACATCCGTCGCCGATAGCAGATTGTTGTCCAAAAGCCCTTCTAGATCAATAGGGCGATCCGAGACCAGTTCAAAGCCATAGTCATTGTAAGCCAAGCTAAAACTGGTGGGTGCTAACAAACTCAAACGGTAGGAAACGATACTGGCCATGGCCATGTGTATGGCATAGCCTTCGAAAGGATAAAACACCGCATGATACCCCTCACGAGAGGGAAAGGTTTCGATCAGTAATTCTTGAGCTCTAGGAAGCAGAGACTGTTTTTTTTGCTGGGTCAATACGGGTGCTAAGGCTTTACTTTCTAGGCTGTTGCTCGTCTCCAATTGGTAGAAGGTGTTGCGAAGCAATTCGCTCAGATGTGCGCTAAAACTCATTCGTCCACCCATCCAAGCGGGAATTTTTGCTTTTTTGGCTTTGGATTTTTTGACCAGCACCTGGTTGTTTTGGATTTTAATCAGCTCTAAGTTTTTCCCGCCAAAAGTGAACACATCCCCGGGAATTAGTTTGGAAACAAACCATTCTTCAATGGTTCCGATAAAGCCCCCTTTACGGTATTTGACCAATAAATCAGCATCGCTCACGATGGTTCCAATACTCATTCGGTGACGCATGGCAATAGATCGATTGGCCACGCGATAGCAGTCGTTTTCATCTACGGTCACTTTTTTGTACTCGTCATAATTCTCCAAGCTCTGACTTCCTTGCCGGATAAAGTTTAGGCACCACTGCCAAGTATCTGGATCTAAGGTTTGGAAGCAAAACGTATTTTGAAGTATTGGAAAAAGTGCTTTTGGGGAAAAGCCATCGCCCACTGCCAAAGTCATCAGGAATTGAATGAGTACATCATAACTGTTGAGGTAGGGAATGCGATCTTCAATGATCTGTTGCTCAATCGCGGTTTGGAGCGCAAGGGCTTCAATGAGCTCCATGGCATGGGTGGGCAAAAAATAAATCAGACTGGCTTTGCCGGGTTGGTGACCGCTGCGTCCGGCGCGTTGCAGAAAACGCCCCACTCCCTTGGGGCTGCCAATTTGAATACAGCTTTCCACAGGACTGAAGTCCACACCCAAATCCAAGCTAGAGGTACAAACTACTAATTTTAGACGGTCGTTCCGCAGTGCTTCTTCTACCCAAAGCCGCGTTTCTTTGTTCATGCTCCCGTGGTGCATAGCCATCTGACCAGCCCAATCGGGATGGGCTTCCAGTAGCCGTTGAAACCATATTTCGCATTGGGCTCGGGTGTTGGTAAATACCAAGGTGGAGCGAGAGCGCTCCACCACTTTAACCACCTCATTCAACAAATGCAAGCCCAAATGACCGCGCCAAGGAAATCGTTCCATGTTTTTGGGAACCAAGGACTTCACTTTGATGGTTTTCTTTCTCAGGGAAACCACCCGAACAGCTTGTTCAGCATCTGCACCAAGCAGAATTTCTTGTGCGAGGTCCAAATTCCCAATGGTAGCCGAAATTCCCCATACTTTTAGTTGGGGGAGAAAAGATTTCAAATAGGCTAGGGCAAGTTCTATTTGCACCCCGCGTTTGGAGCCCATGAGTTCATGCCATTCGTCTATCACAATGCACTGTAGGTTTGAGAAATAGGCTTTGTGTTCTTTGCTGCCTAGCAGTAGGTGAAGGCTTTCGGGAGTAGTCACCAGCCCAAAATTTGGTCTTTTCCGTTGCTTGGCTCGTGCTGCTGAGGGGGTATCTCCGGTACGCAGATCCACCTTCCATTTGGGGTCAAAATGCTGACTCATTCGTTGTGTGCTCTGCTGAATCTCCACAGCCAAGGCTTTTAGGGGGGTGATCCAAAGGGCCTGTAAGCCTTTTTTGGGAGGCTTGGCGAGTGCTTCTTGAATAATTCCACCCCAAAGGGCATAGGTTTTACCGCTTCCTGTGGGTGCATTTACAAAGCCACTTTTTCCAGCCGCGTAGGCTTTCCAAGTTTTTTTTTGAAAGGGGAGGGGTTTCCATCCCTGTTCCGCAAACCATTGGTCGATTGATGTTTCGCTCATGGAAGGAGTTCTTTTAGATCCGAGAGACTGTTGGCTCCTTCAATTTTTTTGTCGTGCCGCCACCGCAAAATTCGCGGAAAACGCACAGCAACACCACTTTTGTGTCGTGAGGAAGCGGCAATCCCCTCAAAGGCTATTTCAAAAACAAGTTGTGGAGTCACCTCTCGAACAGGACCAAAGCGAGCAAGGGTGTTTTGCTTTACAAAACGATCCACTTCTCGAATCTCTTTATCCGTCAATCCAGAATAGGCCTTTGCAAAGGTGACCAATTGCCCTTCATCCCATAAACCAAAGGTGTAGTCGGTATAGAGGTTGGTTCGGCGGCCGTGACCTCGCATGGCATAGGTGAGCACAGCATCAATGGTTTTGGGATCTGATTTCCATTTCCACCAAGCCCCTTTTTTACGTCCTACGGCATAGATCGAATCCCGCTTTTTGAGCATCAAGCCTTCGGAGCGCATTTCAGGGGCTCTGTTTCGTTCTGTGGCAACCGCATCCCAATGATCAAACTGTAATACGTTGGAATGTTCCCAAGGCAGTTCTTGTTCAGAATAGCGTTCAAAAAGATGCGCTAACTGTTGCTGTCGTTTCCAAAGGGGTTCATTTCGGTAGTCTTTGCCTTGCCACTCTAGCAGATCATAGATCATAAATCGGGTGGGAATATCGCGCAGTAGCTTGGCGCCAACCGTCTTGCGACCGATGCGTTTTTGGAGGTCATTAAAATTTCCAATAACCCCTTTGGGATAGGGAAGGATTTCCCCGTCCAAAACAGTGCCCGATGGCAATTGTTGGGCAAAGGGGGCAAACTCTGGAAACTTGTTTGTTATCAATTCTTCTCCACGACTCCAAAGGAAAAGCTGTCCTTCTCTTACAATCAACTGCCCTCGCATGCCATCCCACTTGTGTTCTATGTGATATTCGGTAACAGACTGTTTGTCAAAGAAATCATCTTCTGCCGCATAGGCCAAATAAAAAGGATAGGGTCGACTCAATTGATCGGCCGCTTTGGGAGTGATCAGTAGGTCTTCAAAACGGGTGTTTTCAGGAGACCACTGTCCCATCAATCGATGTGCGAGGGTGTTTTCGTCAAGTTCCAAGGCTTGTCCCAGTGCACGGGTCATTAACTTTTGACTGATGCCAATTCGAAAGCCACCCGTCAAAATTTTATTAAACACAAAACGTTCGGTGCTGGAAAGCTGTTGCCATCGTGCTAGGATATAGGCTTTTTTTTCGGGCTCTTCTTTGTTTTTTAGCGCAATGAGTGCGGCAATAGTTTCGGCTAAGGATTCTTTCGAGTGGCTTTGTGTATTGGGAACCAGTAGTGCAATGGTTTCTGCTAAATCCCCTACGATATGATAGGCTTCTTCAAAAAGCCAAGTCGAGAGTCCAGCCACTTCCGCTGCCCATTGGCGGAGGAGCGTGGTGGTCACAGGACGTGAAGGGCGACGATGCGATAGTAGAGCGACGGCCCATAAGGCATCGGTGCGCGGTGTGGTTCGAAAGTAGTCGGCAAGCAAAGCCACTTTTTGGGTGGTTTTGTTGGTGCTGTCCAGCGCGTCTATAAGTTGGGCAAAGGCTTTCATTCGGTTAGTGCCGTTTCGGGGGTTTCCGCTTCGTATTGGGTTTTTTCAGTGCGAGCATTCCACCCCTTTTCTCGGAGATATTGTGCGAAAATATCGGTATAGCCGTGGGTAGTGATCACATTTTCGCAAGCTGTCGCTTCAATGGCTTGGAGAAGCCCTTTCCAATCGGCATGGTCAGAGAGTACAAAGGCTTTGTCCACTGCTCGTCGTCGTCGTGCTCCGCGAAAAGCCATCCAGCCCGACGCGTAGCCCGTGCTGATCGTTCCAAGTTTTTTGGCCCAAGCACTGCCCATCACTGCTGGTGGAGCCAAGACCATATTCCCTTGGATTTCTTTTTTATTGGTTTCCCGCGTAATAAGCTGGGTGTCTGGAAAATCAATTTGAGCTCTTAGAACTTGAGTCATTTTTTCTGGGGCTCCGTGGGTGAATATATTACCGATGCACGGGTCAAGGTGTTTGAGTAACCGTTGAATCTTTCCGAGTGAGTAGCCCATCAAAAGACTGGTGACCCCGGCGGCTTTGTTTGCCGCCCACCATTGGTTGATCTGTTGGTGTACCAAGGTTGGGTTTTGCCAGTCAAATACAGGAAGGCCAAAGGTGCATTCGGTGATAAAGGTGTGGCAGGGAACAGGCTCAAAAGGAGTGGAAATGCCGTCGTTTTCCAATTTGTAATCTCCGGTAAAGACCCATACTTCGCCTCGATGTTCTACACGGATTTGCGAAGAACCTGGCACATGCCCAGCGGGATGAAAGGAAAATGTTACACCATTAACTTTAAAGCGTTCCCCATAGGCTTTCCCAGCGACAACAATTTTCCCCAGACGGTGTTGAATGATGGGTACATTATCGTGATGCGTGATGTATTGCTGATGACCCCAGCGCGCATGATCAGAATGCCCATGCGTGATGAGGGCTTTGGCAACTTTTTTCCAGGGATCTAAATAAACATCCGCCGCGGCACAGTAGATGCCACGGGATGTGAATTCCAGCAGCGGCATTTTTCTTTTTCTTTTTTTGGAAAGGTACAAAATCAAGCGTTTATATTTTTATCAAAATCGTTGATAAGTACTGCCAAAGGAGGTCTTGGAAGCCAAAAGGAATACATATTTTCGTTTTTATGTATTTGATCTTTGATACGGAAACAACGGGCTTGCCCAAACGCTGGAATGCGCCGCTCACGGATGCGGATAACTGGCCGCGCTGTATTCAGATTGCCTGGCAATTGCATAATACAGCTGGGGAATGCATCGATCATCAAGACTATCTAATTCAACCCGAAGGCTTTACGATCCCTTACGAGTCAGAGCAGGTGCATGGTATCTCTACGGCTCTGGCCGCTGCAGAAGGTATTCCCTTGGCCGAAGTGCTGGAAAAATTTACTGCGGCTTTGGAGCAAGCCACTCATGTGGTAGGGCATAATATTTCGTTTGACCGCAATATTATGGGAGCAGAATTCCATCGGGTTTTGGGAGCCGATCCTTTAGAGAAACATTCTTTTATTGACACCTGTACGGAGGAAACGGCTGCTTTGTGTGAATTGCCCGGAGGGCGTGGGGGAAAATTTAAACTCCCAACCCTTAGCGAGTTGTATGATTTTCTTTTTCAAAGTCGCTTTGAAGAAGCCCACAACGCCACCGCAGATGTGGAGGCTACCAGCCGCGCCTTTTTGGAATTGCTACGGCAGACCCTACTGCACCCTGCAGCACTGGAAGGAGAAGACAGTGCCACACCCATCGAAACGACGTTTCCAGAGGGCGTGCCTCTGATTGGGTTAAAGCATCAAAATCTGAAGGCTGCCTCAAAGCAATTGGCTACAGAAGCGGCTCCAGCAGCTACCCCCAAAGGACCTATTTCGCAAGAAGCTCTTAGTGCTTTGGAAGCGGCGCCCTTTGCCCATTTGCACAACCATTCACAGTTTTCCGTTCTTCAAGCGACCTCGCGCGTTTCACAGCTTGTAGATGCAGCGGCTGCTCTCAATATGCCCGCTTTAGCACTTACAGATCACGCCAATTTGATGGGCGCGTTCCACTTTGTCAAGGCGATCAAAAATCACAATGCAGACACGGCTCCCGAAGCGCAGATAAAACCGATTCTGGGTTGCGAATTTTATGTGTGTGAAAACCACAAAGACCGTTCTCGAAAAGACAACGGCTATCAGATTGTTTTTTTGGCAAAAAACAAAAAAGGCTATCAGAATTTAATCAAAATGACGTCTCTGGCCTATACCGATGGGTTTTATTATGTGCCACGGATTGACAGGGAGATTGTTACGCAATACAAAGAGGATCTGATTGTGTTGACAGGGAATCTTTACGGAGAGGTGCCCTCCAAAGTGTTGAATGTGGGAAATACCCAAGCAGAAGAGGCCTTGCTTTGGTGGCAAAAAGAGTTTGGCGCAGATTTCTATATTGAATTGATGCGGCACGGACAAGAAGACGAGGAACGGGTCAATACCGTACTGATTGAATGGTCTCAAAAACACCAAATCCCACTGATTGCGACCAACAATACGTACTATGTGGCCAAGGAAGAGGCCAATGCTCACGATATTTTACTTTGCTTGAAAGAAGGGGAAAAACAAGCCACACCTATTGGAAGGGGTCGCGGGTATCGCTATGGTTTCCCCAATCAAGAATACTATTTCAAGTCGCCCGATGAAATGAAGGCACTTTTTAGAGATGTGCCGGAGGCCATTCTAAACTTGGAAGCACTGATTGAAAAAATTGAACCCTACGACTTGGCCCGGGAGGTGCTGTTACCCAAGTTTGATATCCCTGAAAAATTCCAAGTGGCTGACGATACCGATGGAAAAAAAGGAGAAAACAATTACCTACGGTATTTGACCTATGAAGGGGCCAAAAAACGCTACGAATCACTGACTGCTGAAATTGAAGAGCGTCTCAATTTTGAATTGGAAGTTATTGCCAACACGGGATATCCGGGCTATTTTCTAATTGTCCAAGACCTTATCGCTGCTGCGCGTGACATGGATGTTTCTGTAGGGCCTGGGCGTGGTTCAGCGGCAGGTTCTGTCGTGGCCTACTGCTTGGGGATTGTCAATATGGATCCGATCGAATACGACTTGCTTTTTGAGCGTTTCTTAAACCCAGATCGTGTGAGCATGCCCGATATTGATATTGACTTTGACGATGAAGGCCGTGGCAAGGTTATGGACTATGTGATTGATAAATACGGCGCCAATCAAGTGGCACAAATCATCACTTATGGAACTATGGCCGCCAAATCGTCCATTCGGGACACAGCTCGGGTACTGGACTTATCGCTGAACGAAGCCGATCATATCGCTAAGCTTTTACCCAATATGAAACTGGCTAAGATTTTTGACCTAGAAGAGGAGGCATTGCGAAAAAGCTTGCGTGCGGATGAATTTACACGTGTCAAAGAGTTTAAAGCCATTGCTGAGGAAACAGGACTGCAAGGCGAGATGATTCAGCAAGCCAAAGTGTTGGAGGGGTCCCTTCGAAATACAGGAATTCACGCCTGTGGGGTCATTATTACGCCAGATGACATCACTCAATTTGTCCCTGTTGCCACGGCCAAAGATTCAGAGCTTTTTGTGACACAATTTGACAACTCGGTGGTGGAAGATGCGGGCTTGTTGAAAATGGATTTCTTGGGTCTTAAAACACTGACTCTCATCAAGGATACGGTAAAGCTGGTCAAGTACAAACACGATATCACACTGGATCCAGATGCCTTTCCATTGGACGATGTCAAGACCTATGAGTTGTTTCAACGTGGGGAAACGGTTGGAATTTTCCAGTATGAATCAGCAGGGATGCAGAAGTATTTGAAAGACCTCAAACCCACCCAGTTTGCTGATCTGATAGCCATGAACGCTCTTTACCGCCCGGGGCCTTTGGAATATATTCCCAGTTTTGTGGCTCGGAAAAACGGTCAGGAAGAGATTACCTATGACCTGCCAGTGATGGAAGCGTTTCTAAAGGAGACCTATGGTATTACGGTGTACCAAGAGCAGGTAATGCGTTTGTCGCAGCAGTTGGCTGGTTTTTCCAAGGGGGATGCCGATATGCTACGGAAGGCGATGGGGAAAAAGATTTTTGCCCTGCTGGAAAAGTTGAAACCTCAGTTTATCAATGGAGGAAAAGAAAACGGCCATCCTGAGGAGGTGTTGGAAAAAATATGGAAAGACTGGGAGGCCTTTGCCTCATATGCGTTTAATAAATCCCACTCCACCTGCTATGCTTGGATTGGATACCAAACAGCCTATCTCAAAGCACATTATCCCGCGGAGTACATGGCCGCAGTATTGTCCAATAATATGAATGACATCAAACAGGTGACTTTCTTTATGGAGGAGTGCCGCCGTATGGGCTTAGAAGTGTTAGGGCCTGATGTCAATGAGTCATTTTATAAGTTTACGGTTAACAACAACCAAGCGATTCGCTTTGGTATGGGAGCGATCAAAGGGGTTGGAAAAGGGGCCGTTGAAACGATTATTGAAAACCGAGAAGAAGAGCCCTATACTTCAATTTTTGATTTGACCAAAAGGGTCGATCTGCGTGCCGCCAATAAAAAAGCAATGGAAAACTTGGCCCTGGCCGGAGGCTTTGATTCGTTTAAAGGAATCCACCGGGCGCAATATTTCAATCCTGATGGGGATGGAGTTTTGTTTTTGGAAAAGGCCATTCGTTTTGGAGCCAAGTACCAAGAAAATGAAAATTCGTCTCAAACGAATCTCTTTGGTACTGCCAATGACAGTACCTACCAAGAACTAAAAGTTCCTTTTTGTGACAGCTGGGGGAATTTGGAGCGATTAAAGCGCGAAAAAGAAGTGGTGGGGATTTATATTTCGGGCCATCCTTTGGATGATTTTAAGCGAGAGGTGGCCTTGTTTACCAATGGGGGTTTACATTTATTGTCAGATCTCTATCCTTTGGTAGGGCGTGAAATGTATGTAGCGGGGATTGTGAATGTCGTGGAGCATTTGGAAACTAAAAACGGAAAAGGCTGGGCCAAATTCCAGTTAGAAGACTTTGACGATCAGTTTGAATTTCGAATTTTTGGAGAAGAATATTTGAAGTTTCGCCACTTTATTGGAATTAATCAATTTGTGCACTGCAAGTTGATGGTCAAGCCGGGTTGGACTAATAAGGAAACGGGAAAAGCAGGAGAACCCCGAATTCAGTTTCTCCAATTTGAACAGTTGCAAAGTACCTTGGTGAATCATGCCAAAAAGCTCACCTTACAGTTGCCCGCACAGCAGTTGGATGCCGCAATTATCGAACAATTGACAGCCGATCTACAACCGCACAAGGGCGACAAAACACTGATGGTGGACTTGATTCATAGGGACCCAGACATCAAACTGACAACCACAAGTCGGAAACTAAAACTTGATATCACCAATGAACTCCTAGACCTTTTGGACGAAAAGCAGGTTCGCTATCGGGTTAACTAGAAAGTTTATAGATGTATTACATAAATTGATGCTGGAGCATTAAAAGAGATTCAATGAATACTGTAACTTTGACAAAAAATATATTACCATGGCACTAGAGATAACAGATGCTAGCTTTGACGAAGTTGTTTTACAATCTGACAAACCCGTATTGGTTGACTTTTGGGCAGCCTGGTGCGGCCCTTGTCGTATGGTTGGCCCCATCATTGACGAAATCAGTACCGAATACCAAGATAAGGCGGTAGTTGGTAAAGTGGATGTGGATGCCAATCAAGAATTTGCCGCCAAATATGGTGTTCGCAATATTCCTACCGTATTGGTTTTTAAAAACGGAGAATTGGTTGGCCGTCAAGTAGGTGTTGCTCCTAAGCAAGCTTATGCAGACGCGCTAGATGCGGCAATGTAATTTCCCTGTTTTCTTTCCCGAGCAATTGTTTGGGATTTCAAATTAGGGGTGTATATTTGCAATCGCTAACCTGGTCTGGTAGTTCAGTTGGTTAGAATACATGCCTGTCACGCATGGGGTCGCGGGTTCGAGTCCCGTCCAGACCGCTTTAACAAAGTTGTGTGTTGTGAAACTGATTCAGTTGCGCAACTAATGAGAAGCTTTCCAGTAAAACGGAGGGCTTTTTTATTTTCCAATCAATTGATAGCTCGCCAAGAGCAACATAATTCCAAGGATGCCTTGTAGTAGCGTAGCTAAGGTGTGGGTTCGCAATGCTTTTTTGGGTTCAATTCCACCTACCTGTGAAACAATCCAAAAGTAAGAGTCGTTGGCATGAGAGACGGTCATCGCTCCGGTTCCAATGGCAAGAATGCCCCATACTTTCCCTATTTCACTATCCATTCCCAAAGCGGGCAATAGAGGAAAGGCAATAGCCGAGGCCGTTAGTATGGCTACGGTAGAGGATCCTTGAGCGGTTTTGATCAAAGCAGCAAGCAAAAAAGGAACCAGCAATCCCAAGCTTTTGGTAAAAGGTAATGTCGCCAAATAATCGCCCAAGGGGAGTTGTTGAAGTACTTTCCCTAATGCACCTCCCATGGCGGTAATCAGTATTATGGGTAGGGCTTGTTGTCCGCTTTTTTGTAGCTGTTGCCACAGAGATGTTTCGGTATAACGAATCAATAAGGGTAGTCCCAAGAGGCCTCCCACAAATAGAGCAACACTCGGATTGGAAAGCGTTGAAATTATTTCTTTTAGAAGAGGATTGCGCGTTGGGAGTGTCCCCAGAGCCATTAAAATGATGGGCAGCATAATGGGCATTAATGCAGCGGTGATTCCAGGGAGTGGTTTTTCAGTCATTGCAGCAGGTTCGGAGTCTGCAAGTGAAATCGGTTCTTTGGCTTTATTGCCTATCCAATAGGAATAAGCCGCTCCGGCAAGGGTTAAGATCAGCGCTAAAAAAGCACCCCAAACAAAAAGAAGAAAAAGATTGTTCAGTTGAAAATTGGCCGCGGCTGCCAATGGTCCTGGCGTTGGAGGCACCAAAACATGAGTGGCAAACAGTCCCGTGGAAAGGGCTACGGTTAAGCCAATTTTAGGAGTGTTGCTTTCCCGCGCCAATTGATCGTTTAGGGAATTAAGAATCACAAAAGCGGCATCACAAAAAACGGGAATAGAGACCCAATAACCAATGAATCCTACTACAAAATGAAGTGGCCATCGCGCTAGTTTTTGTAGCAAAGCTCTGGCGATGGAAAGCGTTGCGCCGGAGGCTTCCAGGCACACGCCAATCCAACTTCCAATAAGAATCAACACGCCTATTTTTTTGGCAGTATTTCCAAAACCCAAACCGATCACTATTGGGATATCTGCGAAAGGAATCCGAAAACCTAGAGCACCGAAAAGGGTTGCTAGGAGCAATACTCGAAAGGGAGGCCAACGCAACCAAGAAGTTCCTACAACAATCCAGAGCAATAAGGCTAGCAAAAGAAGAAGGTCGGTTTTCATGGGTTAGCTTTTAGATAATTGGCAAGTAGTTTTTGGGTGGCTTTTTGGACTTCTATAAATGCATTTTCTTGCGCTGCCTGTAGCGATCCGGTGGTTGCCAACAAACTCTCACAGCCAGATATTCCTGCTGTTTTTAGAGTATTGAAATCGAGTTTTAATTGACCGCAAACGGCCAAGGTTGGGACTCCGTAGGTTTGGGCTTTTTGAGCCAAAGAAAGAGGTACTTTTCCATCCAAACTTTGTGCGTCTAATGTGCCTTCTCCGGTAATAAGAAGCGTTGCTTTCTGGAAGTGGGTATCCAGATCAGCCCAGTGGTAAAAGGTTTCAAATCCAGACTGTAGAGAAGCTCCAAACAGTGCATGCATTCCAGCAGCAGTTCCTCCTGCTGCACCGCCACCCTCCAGGCTTGCTAGGGGATGGGATGTGCGTTTTTGAAGTTTTTTACTCAATTGCAGTGTATTGGTTTCTAAGGTTTTTTGTTGGACGGAATGGGCTCCTTTCTGCGGGGCAAAAACCTGCGCTGCTCCCGTAGCCCCCAACAATGGATTGGGTACATCACAAACCACCCGAAGCATCCAATCTGCTGTGGCAGGATGCAGTTGACTTAGGTCCAGCCGATCAACTTTTCCGAGGGTCCCTCCTGTAGGGACAAAAGCGACTCCTTTAGTATCCAAAGCAAGTCCTCCCAAAGCACAAAAGATTCCCATGCCAAGATCATGTGTTGCGCTACCACCAATACCAAGATATACCTCACGGCAACCCTGTTCAAGTGCTGCTTTGATGAGAAGGCCAACACCATAGGTGGAGGTTTTTAAAGGGTTTCGTTTGGCCGCTGGAATTTGGGTTAAGCCCGCCGCTTGAGAGAGTTCAATCCAAGCCTTTGAATTCTGTCGATAGAAAGGTGCTTCGATAGGGTGTCCCAGTGCATTTTGTGTGGCTACTTGATGAAGCTGTCCGGGAAAATGCTGCGTTAGAAAATCCAAAGCACCTTCACCGCCATCGGAAAAAGGAATGCAATGTATTTGGGCATTGGGTAGGTGTGCTTTGACTCCAAGTGTTATCGCCTCTGCTACCTCCCTAGCGGTAAGGCTGCCTTTAAACGAATCAGGAGCGATGAGAATTTGCATGAATCACGATTTATCAAATGCGATTGAAATAAGATGTAAAATACCAAATTCTAAATAGGCACTATTATCGTATGCAGAAACGAACCTTTCATGAACCACTGGAGGTAAGATTTATCAATTCTGTTGGGTTGATGGTTGGATTGGCTCCGACTTTACAGGCTACCAATGCACCGATTGCACAGGCGTTTTGGAGATTGTCTGACATGGGTTGATCTGTAAGAATGCCGCTAAGGAGCGTAGCTAAAAAGCTGTCTCCGGCTCCAACGGTATCTTTTACCTTAATCGAAAAACCTGATTGATACAAAAAACTTTGGTTTTCATACCATAGAGCCCCATTGCTTCCTAGTGTGATGCATAGTTGAGAACTGTTTGTGTGTGCTGCCAAAAAAGCGACTTGTTGTTCCAGATCCGAGGCGTTGCTACCGTATTCACGAACGAGCTCTGCCAATTCTTCCTCATTGCATTTGATCAGATCGGCTTGCTGCATCCATTCCAATAGTTCGGTGGGGTTGTAATGGGGTTTTCGCAGGTTCAAATCAAAAACTTTGTAGGAGGCTAGGGGAAGCAATCTTTGCAAGGTCTCTTTGGATTCTGGACTTCGAGCGACCAAGCTGCCAAAGACAAAACAATCGGCCTCTTGGACCTTTTTTTCGATGGCAGTGGTATAGCTGATATGATCCCAAGCTACAGGCATTGGAATGGTGTACTGAGCCGACCCCATTGTGTTTAGGCTCACATCCACGGTTCCTGTAGGAAAGGATTTCTTTTTTTGAAGCATTGTGGCCACACCTTTTTCAGCAACAGCTTGTTGTAGATCTTCTCCCAAGGCATCGGACCCAATGGCACTGATCATAGTGGTCGGAATACCCAGTTGGGTCATTCGAAAGGCAACATTGAGGGGAGCTCCTCCGATTTTTTTCCCACTAGGAAAAAGATCCCACAGGATTTCACCAAAACAGATCGCCTTTTTTGTATTCATTTCGCAGTCCTATATTAATCAGAGAGTGGCTATTCTTTAATGAGTTTTTTGCTTAGGTCTTCTAGGGAAACTCCTTTGGTTTCCGGCATTCGGAATCGTGTCCACAGCAATTGCCCCAACATCATAAAGGAGAAGAAGGCAAAAATAGGCCAGGGATTGTCACCAAAAAACCCCTCTTTTTCATCCAAAAACAAAGGGGTGATAAGTGTTATGATGGCTGCAAAAACCCAGTGAACGCCCGTTCCCCAGGCTTGGCCATAGGCTCGTACTTTGTTGGGAAAAATTTCAGAGATAAATACCCAAATTACGGCTCCCTGTCCAATGGCATGGGAAGCAATAAAAAGAAGGATGAAACTAATGAGAAGGGTGGGTTCTGCTTGGGTGTAAAAACACCAAGCGACCAAAGCCAAACTAATCACATACCCGATGGATCCAATGGTCATCAGTTGCCGTCTTCCGAGGGTATCAATCAAGCGAACACCGATAATGGTGAAAATCAAATTGATTGTGCCAATGGAAATGGAGCTGAACAGTGACTCTTGGGATGCCAAACCAGAGCGTTCGAGTATTTCAGGGGCATAGTAGAGAACAAAATTAATTCCCGACCATTGATTGAAAAATGCTAACATAAAAGCCAGTCCTAAGACTCGACTATATTTTTTTTGAAATAGGGATTCGGTTGTTGTTTGAACCGTTTCCGAATTTTTAATTTCATTGACTTTTTGTTGGGCTTCGGTATCGGAATAAATAAAATTGAGAATTCGAAGTCCTTCTGCATCATTTTTTTTTGATAGAATCAGCCAACGAGGGCTTTCCGGTACTCTGAGTACCAAAATACAATAGACTAAGGCGGGAAGGGCTTCCACACCCAACATAAAACGCCAATCACTGGCACCACCCATTCCATCGAGGAGATAGTTGGACAAAAATGCAATGAAGATTCCAAAGACAAGGTTAAACTGATAGAGGGCTACATATTGCCCACGACTTTCTGCCGATGAAATTTCTGATATATACACCGGGACGGCGACCGAAGAAGCCCCCACACCCACACCACCGACAAATCGCATGAATGAAAAAATATAAGGATCCGGTGCCAAGGCCGAGCCCAAGGCAGAAACCAAATAGAGTAGTCCAATCCAGAATAGCGTTTTTTTACGACCAAAGCGCTGAACAGGATAGCCTCCCATCAAGGAACCAATGACCGTACCCCAAAGAGCCATAGACATTATAAAGGTGCCATGAAACAAAGGACTCAATTGCCACAATTCCTTTACGGGTTGGTTGGCACCCGAGATGACCACAGTGTCAAAGCCAAATAAAAAGCCTGCAATTGCAGCGGTTATAGACCAGAGGAGTGTTTTTTTCATTTTGATTTCTTTCGACTAAAGAAACAAAAAAAAACAAATGCTATGCAATAAAATGGATTTGAGACAGTTATAATCATATAAAAATGATTGAGATGCGTTGGTGGAAAGAATTATTTAGTTATTGTATAGGCGCCTAAGGGCCCCCGATAAAACAATCTCCTTTTTAGGAAAAAAAGATGAAGGCTTGTGGACAGTCAGTCCATATATAGGCCCCTTTTGAAGATTCATATTTTAAGAATGTAGTTTGTTGTTGTGGCGGTACTCCGTTGGGTACGTATTCACAGTTGTGGAATTAAATGCCTTTTATGAACTTTCTTAATACCACTTATTCCATTATTTTTACTGTCAACAAAAAGATGTGTTAGCTATGGAGCTTCTGTGGGTTTTGGTGTCAGTGGTGAATTTAGGATTGGTGCTTTTTCTCGTATTTCGCAAGCCGACGCCCCATTCTGGGCAGGAGCTTCAAGAAAAATTGCGAGAAGAATTTGCCAAAAACCGAGAAGAACTACAACGCAATCTGCGGGAAAACCGGTTGGAGCTTAGCCAAAGCCTTGATCGTTTGATTGAAACGATTGCCAAAAAAGCCAAGGAAGATCGTGAAGAGCAACGCACAACCCTGAAAGATTTTCAGGACGCTTTTTCTAAGAATGTACAGGCCTTTAATGAATTGCAAAAGCAAAAGTTTGAGGCAATGAGCCAAAAGCAAGACGAATTGGTGAAAACGACGGAACTGCGCTTGGAAAAAATGCGGGAAACCGTGGATGAAAAACTCCATAAAACCCTAGAGGAACGTTTAGGAAAATCTTTTGAAATTGTTACCCAACAACTCTTGCGAGTTCAAAAAGGATTGGGTGAAATGCAGACCCTTGCTGCCGGTGTGGGTGATTTGAAGAAAGTATTGAGTAATGTCAAGACCCGAGGAGTGTTAGGAGAAATCCAGCTGGGCAATATATTGGAACAGATTCTTGCCCCTGAGCAATACGAAACCAATGTCAAAACCAAAAAAGGATCGGATGCTATTGTCGAATTTGCATTGAAGCTCCCCGGAAAAAGCGATGGGGAAGGCCCCGTCTATTTGCCCATAGATGCTAAGTTTCCACAGGAAGATTATATCCGCCTTCAGTCGGCCTATGAAAATGGGGATCCGGTTCTGATAGAAACCACACTTCGCGCACTGCTGCAAAGTATCAAAAAGTTTGCTCGAGACATTTCTCAGAAATATATTGATCCACCCCATACAACTGATTTTGGGATTCTGTTTTTACCTATAGAAGGTTTATACGCTGAGGTGGTTCGCCATCCCGATTTGATTGCGCAATTGCAACGTGAGTCCAAAATCGTAATCACAGGCCCTACAACCTTAGCAGCGATGCTCAATAGCTTGCAGATGGGCTTTAGAACCCTCGCGATTCAAAAACGAAGTAGTGAGGTCTGGCAGATATTGGCTGCTGTCAAGAAAGAATTTCAAATGTTCGGAGGGGTATTGGAAAAAGCCCAAAAGAAAATCAGTGAGGCTGATCAAGAAATTAATAAACTGGTAACCACACGGACAAAAATGATGCTTTCCAAACTACGGAAGGTGGAAACTCTAGACCGAGGTGATGCAGAAGATGAAAACCCTTTGGGACTCCCCAATAAAACTGAATAGAATGAGAAAAACCATTGGAATTTTAGCGTTGTTATTTATGGCTTTTGGTAGTCGAGTCCATGCACAAGAACAACAACAATACAATGCCTGGAATGCTTTGTTTACAAGCTATTCCCTAACGGCTAGCAATAGTTTGCTGCTGGAGACACATTATCGTACAAAGGAATTTTACGGAATACAAGATCAAATTTTAATTCGTCCTTCTTTCCGAAGAAAGATATCTAAAAACGCAACCCTATCTGTTGGGTACACGTTTATCAGTAATGGAGTAGGGGTTAGCAAAGTAAATGAAAACAACCTTTGGGAGCAGTTGTTCGTTAGCTATCCCATTACCCGACGAATCAATCTTTTTGGTTGGATTCGCGCAGAACATCGCTGGATTGACTCCGGAACGGTTGATTTCAGTACACGATTACGATTCCGAAATGGGTTTAACATCCCCCTTAATAAGGGTGGAATTCGTTTGATCGCTTACAACGAAACTTTCTTGAACTTTAGCAATAGCTTTCCCGCATTATTCAATCAAAATTGGAGTTATATCGGATTTAGTAAAAAGCTAAAACCCAACCTGCGACTTCAGACCGGATACCAGCGAACCTCCGTTAATAAAAATTATGGAGTGCTGGCAAAAAATATTTGGTTTACGATACTCTTTTGGGATTTGCCCTGATGGTTAATACTTTTTTCTTGTATTGAACGTCTTTTGATAAAATTGAATGATAGGAGGGAAAGGACCGTATTTGTGTTGTTCGGCAATAAAGGGATCCACCCAAGGTCCGTAGGGTGTTGAAACTGGTTTCCGAAAATTTTCAGGGTAGTCATATTTTGTTTTTTTGAGCGATGGACGCTTTTGACTATTGATATAACCGGCTAGGTCAAAGGCTTCTTCGTCACTGAGTTTGGGTTGTTTCCAGTGAGCCTCTAGATAAGGCATATTCGCTTTAATAAAGGCTGCGGCGGTTAGTATTCGATGCATTCCTGCTCCTTCGTTATAGGCTTCTTTTCCCCAGAGAGGAGGATACTGATACCGACCTTGTGTTTGGATCCCTTCACCTTGTTGACCATGGCATAACGCACATTTTTGTTGATACAGAACCGCTCCATTTTGGAGATCTACCGCACGATTGGGAATTCGGATTGGCACAAATCCAGCCTGATGCGGTTCTAAGGTTGTATAGTTTTGATCGAGCCATTGCATATAGGCTAGTATAGCAGTCATTTCGGGGCTATTTTTGTTTAGTGGCTTGTGGTTCATGCTCCGTTCCATACAACCGTTAACACGATCTGCCAGATCACTTATTTTACCATCTCGACCACTGAATTTTGGGTAGCGGCTTGTGACCCCTAAAAAAGAAGCAGCACCATTCTGAGTACCCGCATTTAAATGACAATTGGTGCAAGCAAGGCGATTGGACGATAGGCCTTTGGAAGATTCCCAACGGGAGGCCTCTGTTGTCAAAAGCTGGTACCCCTTTCGCACTTCAATAGTAGGGTTTGTAGCTTCGATAAAGGAAGCAATTGGCCATGGGTTTTCCGCCATTCTTAAATCAGACACCTTCTGATTTGTAGGTATTATAAGCCATATAAAAACCCCTGCAAGGATAAGGACAAGCAGTGCGCTTAGGTTCCGAATCCCAAGAATTAATTTTTGAACAACGGTATTCTTGTTATAAAAATCCATAGTTTCGATACTATGATACATTCCAATTACGCCTACAAGATAGTCCGTCCAGGGACAAAAAAAAGAAAGCGGACTGATGCGCTTGTTTTTCTTTTGTTATTTCCACTATTGGTTTTTGCCCAGCAATGGGACTATCCTTTGATTAAAGGCTACGGTGGTATTCAGTTTTCAGAAGAGATTGCGGAGCCTTTTGCTGCCGAGGAACGGTACCAACTACTTTTTGACATCACGTCCGAAGCTAGAAAAGGCGGAGCCAATCGTAGCTTATGGCGCGTGGCTCGCACTTTGAATTTGCTTGCCGCCTCTAGTGTTCCCCAAGAAAATATTGAGATTGTTGTGGCTTTGCATGGTGGCGCGACCAAAATGGCTCTGTCGAATGAAGCCTATCAATCGTTGTTTCAAAAAAACAACCCTGATGTGAAACTGTTGGAGATCTTGGCTCAGCATAAAGTACGCTTTTTTGTGTGTTCCCAAGCAATGATTGCCCGATCCTACCCCTTGGATCAGTTGCATCCGAATGTTAAGGCTGCCTTATCAGCGCTCACAGTTGTGGCTAATTACCAAAAAAAGGGCTACATTTTAATGCCCTAATTGATAGAACGATCATTTAAAAAATTCGAATGAAAGCAATCGTATGTGAAAAATTGGGGCCTCCTTCTGCGCTTCAATATCTTGAGTGTCCAAAACCCGAGCCGCGAGAAAAAGAAGTGGTTGTAAAAGTAAATGTCTGTAGCCTGAATTTTCCAGATACGCTGATTATTCAGGGGAAATACCAATTCAAACCTCCTGTTCCTTTTACTCCGGGAAGTGATATTGCAGGAGAAATTGAAGCTGTAGGCACTGCGGTAAAACACCTGAAAGTGGGCGATCCAGTTTTTGGTTTACTTCCTTACGGAGGGTTGGCGCAGTACGTTGCAGTTCCAAGTAAGAGTGTTTTTCCAAAGCCTTCTAGTATGTCTGATGAAGTTGCGGCTTCTTTTTTAATGGCTTTTGGGACTTCTTATCACGCTCTAAAAGACAGAGCTCAACTCAAAGCAGGGGAGACTTTGGTTGTTTTGGGTGCTTCTGGTGGGGTTGGCTCAGCGGCCATCGTATTAGGGAAATTAATGGGCGCCCGTGTTATTGCGTGCGCTTCTACCAAAGAAAAACTTGCTTTTTGCCGTGAACAAGGAGCCGATGAAGTGATTCAGTACACGGAGGAAGATCTCAAAACCCGAATCAAAGAACTCACAGATGGCAAGGGTGCCAATGTAATCTATGACCCGGTAGGAGATCATTTTGCCGAACCAGCCTTACGCGCCATGGCTTGGGAAGGTCGGTATTTGGTTGTCGGATTTGCTGCTGGAGAAATCCCTAAAATACCGCTTAACATTCCATTGCTAAAATCCTGCGCGATTGTGGGTGTTTTTTGGGGCTCTTGGGCGATGCAGTTTCCCAACGAAAATTTAACCAATACCATGCAGTTAATGCAATGGCAGACCGAGGGAAAAATCATCCCTCATATTCACGCGGTGTACCCCCTAGACCAGACTTCTAAAGCATTGGAAGAGATGATGGCGCGAAAAGTGAAAGGAAAACTTGTCGTGGCTTGTCACTAGTTTTTGGGGCTAGTTTTTCTTGCCTTTTAAGCGTACTTCAATACGTTTTTCACCGTCTTTACCAGTCTCTTCCTTGATGTCAATGTCTTCGATGTTCTCATGACCTTCCGGGATAATGAAGAGTCCGTCCTCTCCCATCATTTTCATCATGGTGGCATGTGGCATTTGAGCAGTCCCAGCCGAGTGGCATTTTGAGGTGCTCATTTGAGCGCATTTTTTTGTTGAATTGGCTTGACGTCCTAATAAAAATCCTAGGAGACCGAAGATTACGGCAACCAAAGTAAAAGCAAACCAGTTTTTGTTAAGTGTTTCCATGGGGTCTTAAATTTTAGTTAAATCTAAACAGGAAAATTTAAAACGCCAAAAAGGGATGTTTTTGTAAATTAACAGGACGCAGATTGTGTATTATAACTCTCCGTGTATCACATCGGTGATACTATATTCTAATTAGGGAAACGCCATTCACTTTAGTTCCATCCTTACCGTATTTCACTAGGTTTTTGTTTTTCAAAATCCAATAGCCTTCTCCACTGTTTATTTTAACATTTAGATCGTCATTATCCGAATCATCAATATATATTTTGTTGTTGTTTAGTTTCCATCGGATATGCTCATTTTCTTCTTCTTCATCCTTTACTTTTATGCTAACAAGTAGTGTATTGTTGTTTCTGAAATCAAAAATGATACTTACATATTCATTGGAAACCCTGTCTATTGATTTGGTAATACTTGTTACAATTATTTCTTCTAACAAACTCATGTCATCATTCTCACTTTCAATAACATCTGTAAGATTTAGCGCTAATTTATATTTGCCATAGACGTCTGATTTTTTAAAACTCTTTTGAGCATACGACCATGAAATCGTCATAATCGCCAGAATAAGCACTTTAATTTTCATCGGATTTTTATTTATTGGGTTTGTTATTATGACGGCGTATTTAATTAGATGTTACATAATTTTTCTGGAAGAATGCCTAAATGCTGTGTGATAACAGTGCGCCAATGCGTTTTTAAAAACAAAAAACCCTATAAATCAATGACTTATAGGGTTAAAATGTGGTACCTCCAGGAATCGAACCAGGGACACAAGGATTTTCAGTCCTTTGCTCTACCAACTGAGCTAAGGTACCATTGCTCAAAGCGAAGGCAAATATAAATTGCTTTTTAGTTCTCTACAAATCAAATGCCCTAAATTTGTGATTCCATTTTAAGTAGATACTTTGGTTTTAATTCTTGATATCGGTAATACAGCAGTAAAGTATGCAGTTTATAAAAATTCGATGTGTCAACATTTAGGATTGGTAAGACCTGATTATAAAGAGTCTTTGCGACTTTTAAAGACCAAATATGCTATCAAAAAGGTTTTTTATTCAGATGTTCGAGGGGATTTTACCACACTCATTGCTACGATTTTTCCTACAGAAAAAACACAAAACCTTCACAACGAAAATTTGGTCTATCCTTACCAAAACGCCTATAAAACGCCGAAAACTCTGGGGACAGATCGCAAAGCTTTGGTTGCTGCTGCATTTTTCAAATACCCCAATCAGGCTTGTTTGATTATAGATTTGGGTAGTTGTATCACTTTTGATTTTATTGATGCGGAGGGTATTTATCACGGAGGAGCGATCAGTCCCGGGATTGGGATGCGCTATCGCGCGCTCCATGCACAAACAGGCAAGCTGCCATTGCTAGATCCAGAACCAACATCGGCTGTTTTGGGAACCACCACAACCGAAGCCATTCATTCTGGAGTTTATACCGGAGTATTGGCAGAAGTGAGCTATCAAATTGATTTTTACAGAGCAAACAACGCGCAATTAAGGGTGATCCTTACAGGCGGCGACCATGAATGGTTGTCTAAAAGCATAAAAAAGCCCATATTTGCCGAACCTAATTTTCTGATGGAAGGGATGCATACTCTTTTGCAATACAATACAAATTCATGACACAAAGATTCCTACTGTTATTTTGCCTAGTGGCTTCCTTCTCAATATGGAGCCAAGTAGGAACGGGCTCACCTTATTCATTTGGAGGATTGGGCGAGACCAACTACCGTGGTAACCATTGGACACGGGCTATGGGAGGCCTTGAATTTTATACAGACTCCATTCATGTTGACTTCAATAACCCCGCAAGTTTGTCAAGTCTGAAAATGACCAATTTCTCCATCGGGGTTGATTATAGAAATACCACCCTCAAAGAAAATCAAAACAGCCAAGCGATTACGACTTCTTCTCTCAATTATATGGGGATAAGTATTCCGACCAAATACTTTGGATTCAATTTTGGATTGCTTCCTTACAGTTCCGTAGGGTATCGTCTGGAGTATCGCGATTCTGAAGAAGAAACCACAGAAATTCAACGATATGAGGGGAATGGAGGGGTCAATATGGCTTTTGCCTCTTTGGGTTTTAAACTTCATAAATGGTTGTCTGTAGGGGCAACGGTTCGCTATGGTTTTGGAAATATTACCCATCGAAGTTCCCAATTGATTGAAAATGTGGATCGCACCACTTTTTTGGAAAGCAATTCCAGCTTGTCTGGCGTGAGCTATAAATTTTCCACCCTGTTAAAAATCCCTCTTGGGCAGCAGCGGCTCCATTTGTATAGTGCTTTTGCTCCCGAAGCAACGCTCTACTCTCAAAATGCAGAAGTATTTACAACCCTTTCAACGGGTACGTCTAGTGTTGGGCAGCAGCTGATTGTTGATTTGGCGGCCTCGGGCTTGGATGAAACGGTAATGATTCTACCGCAGAATCTCACATTCGGTTTTGGTATCGGTCGTATCAAAAAGTGGTTTGTTGGGGGGCAATACCAATCCACAGCAACTTCGGATTTCAGAAATGATTTTATTACTTTAGGCGGCCTAAGCTATGAAGATGGAGACAAGCTTTCCTTCGGAGGGTTTTACATTCCAAATTATAGTTCGTTAACAGAGTATTGGAAACGAATTGTCTATCGTGTTGGTTTTCATAGCCAAACAACAGGAATTCGAGTACAAGGATCCTCACTGACAGATCGTGGCATAGCTTTTGGAGTAGGATTACCAGCCTTGCGCTTGGGTATCTTCTCCAATGCCAACCTAGGGGTTACCTTGGGAAGCAGAAGCACCCCAGATCCTAGTTTAGTAAAAGAAAATTACTGGCATGTAAAGCTTGGGTTTTCGCTAAATGATTTATGGTTTATAAAAAGAAAGTACAATTGATAAAAAAAGCAGAAATGAAATTGTTACGTGTATTAGCGGTTGTCGCATTCGTTTTTTCGAATACAACAACATACGCTCAGTCAAATGAAGAGTGTTTACAAAATTTATCCATCTTCGCAGAATTTGCCAAAGTAAAGAATTACGATTCCGCCTATGAGCCATGGAAAAGTGTGCTCAACGATTGCCCAAGTTTGAATGCAGCGATTTACTCTTACGGAGAAAAAATTCTCCAGTACAAAATCAAAAAAAGCACAGGGGCCGAACAGGATACCTACAAAGCGGGTTTGGTGGACTTATACCAAAAATGGGCAACAAACTTTCCAACTCGAAAAGGGAAGAATCGTATTGGAAATATTTTGAGTTCCAAAGCCCAATCGCTTTTGGATTTTAAAATTGGCACCAAGATGGAAGCCTATCAAACTTTTGATAAGGCCTTTACTGAAGATGCTAACAGCTTTACCAATCCAAAACGTTTGTATAACTATTTTAAAACATTCTTTGATCTCTATAAGCAAGGAGACCAAGGGGTAACTATGGAACAGGTTTTTACAAAATACGAAGAGGTCTCAGAAAAATTCGAAGTAGAATCAACAAAGCTAGCAAAGCGATTGGATACGATTCTTAAAAAAGAAGAGTCTGGTGCGCCATTGACTTCTCGTGAAACACGAAACAAGCGTGCCTTTGGGATAAACTCCAAAGCCATTGCAACGTATGTTTCCAATTTGGATGCAATTATCTCCAAAGAGGCGACCTGTGAAAACTTAATTCCATTGTATCAACGAAATTTCGAAGCCAATAAGACAGATTCTGTTTGGTTGAAACGTGCAGCCTCTCGAATGGATGCCAAAGAGTGTTCCGATGATCCATTGTTTGTGACCTTGGTAGAGGCACTTCACAATTTAGATCCTTCAGCAGACTCTGCTTATTACCTAGGCTTGCTCAATGACAAATCTGGTAAAAGCGACGAGGCGCTAAAGTATTATGAAGAATCTATTTCGCTAGAAACAGACAATTATAAAAAAGCGAAAATCCTTTATAAAATTGCTTTAAAGTTCAAAAAGTCAGGACGAAAGAGTTCAGCAAGAAGCTATGCGAAAAAAGCATTGAGCTATCAACCTTCTATGGGACGAGCTTACTTGCTCATTGCTAACTTATATGCATCAAGTGCCAATGATTGTGGAGACACTCAATTCAACAAGCGTGCAATCTATTGGTTAGCGGCCGATGTGGCTCGTAAAGCAGCCCGAGTAGATGAGTCTATCAAAAAAGTAGCACTCAAAACAGCGGAAAGCTACATGGGACGTGCGCCAAGCAAAACAGATATCTTTACCGAAGGGAACGAAGGGACTACCATCACTTTTGACTGTTGGGTAAGAGGAAGTGTAAAAGTTCCAAAACTCTAATGGTTTCATCCATTTTCAAAAAATATATAGGGGCCAGTACTTTAGTACTGTCCCTATTTTTTTCTTGTTCGGATTCCACAGAAGCGGTGAAAGAAATTCAAGCCTTTAACACCAATCCGGTGGGGACCGCTCAAAATATTCGAATGGTTTATACCGATTCACTACAGATACAAGCCATTCTCACAGCTCCTGTTCACGTGGATTATTCCAATCTGAGTTTTGAATATGCTGAATTCCCTAAAGGCTTGAAGGTGGTGTTTTTTGATGATCGACGAAATGAAAACACCGTGACAGCCGATTATGGACTGTTATACAATGCCACCAACTTAATCGACCTTCGAGATAATGTTGTTTTGGAATCTTCCGATGGCTCTTTGCTCCGAACAGATCAGTTGTTTTGGGATGCTGAAAATGAATGGCTCTTCACCGAACGCCCCTTTACTTTCGAAAATCAGGACTACGATTTAAACGCAATCCGATTGGACACCAATAAGGAATTTAGTAAATTTCAAACAGGAAAGTTGACGGGTACCATTGCGGTTTCCGAAGCTAAAGACAGTTTAAACACACTATGAGAAGTTACCGTATATCAGAAATCATCTACTGGGTTATCAGTGTCTTGTCTGTTTATCAGTCCATTGTACAATGGAACAGTGACCCCCAAAAAGCCTATATTTTCTTAGGCTTTGCCGCGCTCTCTATTTTTATGGCTTTATTTCGACGCCATTACCGAAAGAAATTTGAAAATCGCAGGCCCCCTAAATCATGATTTCTGAGGATTTTATCATTCTTAGCTGTTTGGTTTTGTCTGCTTTTTTCTCTGGAATGGAAATTGCTTTTGTTTCCGCCAATCGAATTGAGTTAGCAATAGACAAACAAAAGGGTGGTTTTATATCCGTCCTATTAAAAAAAATCACTCAAAATCCCTCGCGTTTTATCGCTACTATGTTGGTTGGGAATAACATCGCTTTGGTTGCCTATGGAATATTTATGGGCGACCGGATTACGGCTTTGTTTTTTCAAGACAGTGCCCTACAAAGCGGAGAGGATTTCAGCATATTGCTTTATCAAACCTTGATCTCCACGATGATCATTTTGATCACAGCAGAGTTCTTGCCCAAGGTGTTTTTCCAGTTGTATGCCAATCGTTTGTTGAAATTCTTTTTGCTTCCCACCACTTTTTTTTATTATTTTCTGGCTCCTATCTCACGCAGTATTATTATTCTAACAGATGGTGTTCTCAAGCGTTTTTTTCAAGTAGAGACCGATCAGGTGCAGTTGAGTTTTTCCAAAGTTGAATTGGGTGATTATATCGAAGAACAGATTGAGCAAAGTTTGGACAAAGACAATTTAGACTCTGAAATACAGATCTTCCAAAATGCTTTAGAATTTTCCGACGTAAAGGTTCGTGAAGCGATGGTCCCTCGCGCAGAAATTATTGCCGTGGCGCAAGACACTTCCATCAAAGAACTTCAAAAACTGTTTGTTTCAACAGGCTTATCCAAGATTCTAATTTATCGAAACACCTTGGATGATATTATCGGTTATGTACATGCTTTTGAGATGTTTAAGCAACCTAAAAACCTGAAGAGCATTCTTTTGCCCATGGCACAAGTACATGAACCCATGCCTGTGAATCAAGCCCTAAAAGTGTTAACCAAACAGCGGAAGAGTATTGCGGTTGTGATTGATGAATATGGCGGTACAGCTGGGATTGTAACCTTGGAAGATATTGTAGAAGAGCTTTTTGGGGAGATTGAAGACGAACACGATAGTATCGCCCATTTTGAAAAAAAGCATGACGAGGACACCTATGAGTTTTCCGCTCGCTTGGAGGTAGACTATCTCAATCAGACGTATGATTTAGGTTTGCCCGAAAATGAATTTTACGAAACCTTGGGGGGAATGATAGTGTTTCACACCGAGGATATTCCTGATAAAGGAGCCGTTATCGAAATAGACGCTTTTTCGATCACAGTGGTTAAAGTTTCTTCCACAAAAATTGAACGATTACTGGTTCAAAAAAACCCATCTTAAGAGGTGTAAAAAGCCCCCTTGTGTTGACGTTAAAAATATTTTGATATCGCACTAATAATCGTAAATTCGCACACTAGCTGAAAATATGGTATAGTATGGCAATTTTAGGACAAATACGACAACGTTCTTTCTTTTTAATTTTCATCATTGGGATGGCACTTTTTGCGTTTGTTATTTCTGGCGTTTTTGACGGGAACAACAACGGCGGTGGTGCTACCGATCCGATCGCGATTGTGAATGACGAAGAAATGAGTTTGGATACGTTTCGCTTTCAAGTAGAGCAAACGGAACGCAACTATGGATTCTCCACCCTTCAAGCGGTTCGAACAGTTTGGAATCAAAGCATCCAAAACACGATTTTGAATCAGCAATTTGAGGCCCTTGGCATCGATGCAGGTAAAGAACAAATCGAACAAATTATTTCTCAAAATCCAGCCTTTGTGAGCGATGAACGCTTCATGAATGAATTTGGCATGTTTGATTTTGGTTTGTTTACCGGCTTTATCAATATCATGAAGGATCAAAATCCTGCAGCCTATGAACAATGGAAAATTCAGGAAGCTAACTTGATCAGCGTTGCAAAGCAGAATATCTACTTGGATCTCATCAAATCGAGCACTGGTTTTACCGAAGAAGAAGGAAAGCTAGCCTATCATATCGAAAACGATAAGATTAATATGGAATTTGTCCAAGTACCCTTGGACGCTATTGATGATGACTTGGTTGAAGTGACCAATGCAGACATCCAAAAATATATCAATGCCAACGCAAAAGAGTATAAGACCGAAGCAACCACTCGGATTCAATATGTGACTTTTGCTGACGAAGCTTCCTCCGAAGACGAGGCGTTTATTTATGCAGGGCTTGAAAAACTATTGGACGCTCAGGTTGAATATAACGATGTGTCCAAACTGACTGACACATTAGATGGTTTCCGAACGACCAAAGACATTTTTGACTTTGTAGAGAAACATTCAGAAGTGCCTTTTAATTCGATTTATTTACCCAAAGGACGTTTGGCCAGTGAATATGCAGAATCTCTTTTTAGCTTGAATAACGGTGAGGTTTTTGGTCCTTTCAAGGATGGGAATACACTGAAACTGGCTCGTATGCTTGACAAAAAACGCAAAGCATCAATCCGTGCCAGTCATATTTTGATTGCCTATGAAGGGGTTACCAACCCCACTCCGGGCGTTACTCGCTCCAAACAGGAAGCACAGCGCTTAGCGAATCGTTTACTCCGTCAAGCTCGAAAAAACCCAAATGATTTTGAATCATTGGCTCGAAATAATTCTGATGGACCTTCCAAAACATTAGGAGGGGATCTTGGATTCTTCCAAGAAGGAAGTATGGCTCCTGAATTCTTTGATTACACCAACCGCAACCGTGTGGGGCGTATTGGAATGGTAGAAACTGATTTTGGCTTTCATATCATTAAGATTACCGACAAAGAAGATATTGTACTGCTTGCCGAGATTGTAAAAGAAATCGTTCCTTCAGACGAAACTTCAAATATTGTATTCCGCTCTGCGACAGAATTGGAGATTGCAGCCAAGGAAAGCAATGATTTAGCTGCGGCTGCGGATAAGGCAGACCTCAACCTAGAAGGACCTACACAAATTGACATACTTGATGAACTAATTCCAGGAATGGGATTGCAACGCAATATTGTTCAGTGGGCTTTTGAAGAAGGAACAACCCTAGGAGCCGTTCGACGATTTAGCTTATCTCAAGGAGGATATGCTGTAGTTCAGCTTACTGAGAAAACCAAAGCGGGATTGCAAACAGTAGCTCAAGCTGCCCCGCGAGCTCGACGACTGGTTGAAAATCAAAAGCGCTTGGAATTACTAGCCAAAAAATATGCCACTGCTGCAACACTAGAAGAACTTGCTGAAGCAAGTGATAGCGAAATCAAAACGGCCTCTGCCATGACTCAGGAGAATACCACTTTGGCTGGTGTCGGTCAAGAGCCCTATGTGATTGGAGTTGCTTTTTCTTTGGAAGCAGGTGAAACCTCTTCTTTAATCAAAGGAAACGAAGGCGTTTACCTTGTTCGTGTCAATAGTAAAGAAGTCGCACCAGAGTTGCCAAGTTATGTGGCTTATGCTAATTCTCTTCAAGAAGCTGAAAAGGCAAACTTGGAAGAAGCGATCTTGGAAGCATTGAAATCCGTTGCTGATATCACTGATAACCGCGCGCTTTACTATTAAATAGTAAAAGCAGATAATATAGAAGGGATTAGGTCTTAGGCTTAATCCCTTTTTTTGTTCCCAGCAGAGGGATGCAGCCTGTACACAACACTTTTTGTAAATTGTTAATTGATATGAAAACACACTTCACTTTTTTACTGACAGCATTTCTTTTAACCACTACTTGTTTTTCTCAAGCCAAAAGAGCTAGAGATTATGGAATTACAATAGGCGTATTAAAGACTGGGCCTTACAATGCGATTACCGATGTTGCAGGCGTAAAAGTTGGTCATACCACACTGATAAAAGGAGACAGTGTACGAACTGGAGTCACTGCCATTTTACCCCATGAAGGGAATATCTACCAACAGAAGGTGCCAGCGGCTATTTATATCGGAAATGGTTATGGGAAATTAGCAGGCTATAGTCAAGTAAAAGAATTGGGGAACATTGAAACCCCCATTATTCTTACGAATACTTTGAGTGTTCCAACTGCCTCCAATGCATTGATTAGTTATACGCTTGGATTAGAAGGAAACGAAACGGTTCGTTCTGTTAATTCCATAGTAGGAGAAACCAATGATGGCTATTTGAATGATATTAGAGGGCGACACATTCAAGAGAAACATGTGTTTCAGGCACTGGAAACAGCACGAACGGGTCCGGTTGTAGAAGGTAATATTGGTGCGGGCACAGGAACTATTTGTTTTGGATACAAAGGGGGTATTGGAACCTCTTCTCGAAAAATTCCAAACACCTTAGGAGGGTATACTGTTGGAGTGCTTGTTCAAACAAATTTTGGAGGTGTGCTTGAGATCAATGGCGTTCCAGTTGGGAAGGAATTGAACAAATATCCTTATAAGAACCAAATTAAGGAGACGGCGGACGGCTCTTGCATGATGGTTGTCATTACCGATGCCCCGTTAAGTGCTAGAAATCTCGAAAGAGTTGCCAAAAGAGCCATGATGGGATTGGCTAAAACAGGAGGAATTGCTTCCAACGGAAGCGGTGATTATGTTATTGCGTTGTCCACGGCCAAGAATACTCTTTTAACAAATTCAGCGGATTCGATCTTTTATAAAACAGAAGTTTTGAGAAATGAGGATGTGACCCCATTGTTTTTAGCCACAATAGAAGCGACTGAAGAAGCAATTATCAACTCTTTGTTTGCAGCCAAAGCAATGATTGGGAATAAGGGACATAAAGTACCCGCCATTCCCTTGGATAGAGTGATTAAAAGCCTAAAAAGAGACCATAGGATAAAAGAATAATTTGCACTAGTTCCTGCTGCGATGGGAAAATTATAATGTTAAAATAGTGCTGAAGAGATTTCGTTTTTTTTTATTAAGTATTTTTACTACGTAATAGTGTCCCAAAGCTGTTCTTTATATATGATAAGCCTACTGCATTCCATGGTCTTCTGTTATTCCTATTTCTATTCAAGAAACCCACTGATTTGTCTAAAATTAAAAGTGGAGCAAAGTAATCTCCGCTATCATAATTCAAATGAACTTTAAACCCCTAATCTTCTATGAAAACAATTACAATGCCCCGACTGTTTACCCTTCTTTTTTGTTTATCTGCCATGGTATATGGTCAGGAATCCAACTCGTTAGCAGAAAGCCTCGAACGAAAAAATAATATTGATATTACGCTCGGCGGTATGGGTTTGTTCACGTCAATCAATTACAACCGTATTGTAGCGGTTAAGTCCAATTATTTTATCAATACTTCCGTTGGGATTGGCATCGTTCCTGGTGTGGGAGGAATCAGTTATCCGCATCAATTGACATTTAATCTTGGTTCTCAAAACAGTTTTTTTGAGCTGGGAGTGGGAGGAACCTATGTTGATTTTGAAAGTGAGCGAACCACTGTTACTAAAGAAAAAGTGACGTCCTATCAATTATCTCCAATTATAGGGTGGCGCAAACACTTTAGTAATCACCTAGTTTTCAGGGCTTATGCGAGTCCGCTATTCCATGTTTCAGGAGAATTCTATGTTGAGGATTATACAGTCATTCCTTATGGAGGGATTGGTCTCGGCTATCGGTTTTAGTTTAGTCTTATAAAATAAACGCCGAATAGTTCCGAATTACGGAATAGCCCTTGTTTTTAAAATAGGTCGGTGATCCTCCGCAGGCCATCACGAAATCACCACCCCACGCGCCAAGGCTTTTCACGCAACCCTTGAAATCCGAAAAACGTTCTTCTTGGATTCGGACTCTGTTAAGATGATCGGTCATCAGGTTTTCGTGTTCGTGCAGAATAGCCATAAAAGAGGTGAGTGTTTCACAAAGAACTAACTCTTGTGTGAGTCCACTAATGGATGCAATCAATGCAGGATCGGGAGCTTTTTTCTGGTAGGCGGCAACCTCTTTTTGACTGTCTTGTTTTTGGTTGAGATATACAAAATAGAGTTCTTCTTTGAAGGGCGGATCAAAAGGAGTGCTTTCTACTATTGGCGTTCCTTCCACCCATTGATAAAGAACAGCTTGAGAAGCCTGAGCACAGGCGATGTCATAGCCACTGCCCCCCAAACTTGTTTTTAGAAGTTGATACGGGTCTACACCAGCCCACTGAGACAAATTAGCCAAAAGGGTAGAGGAAGAACCCAAGCCCCACTGCCGGTCAAATTCCAGCTGGGTGGTGACCGTTGTTCCTTGTCGACAAAAGTCTTGATTTTGCTGACGAACGGCCTTTAAAATGCTGGAGAGCCGCATAGCAATTTCAGGAGTACTGCTTTGGATAATTGAAAAATGATCCAGTTCAAGCACAGCCTCAAACCAACAGCTTCCGTTGGAGGCATAGCTTTTCCAGTGTAATGCATTTTCCTCGGAAGCCGTTACCGTTAAAGATTGCCCTTGTTTTGTTGGCAAAGCCAAGGCCTGGGCTCCTTGGAGAACCGTGTATTCTCCGGTTAACAATAATTTACCGTGGCTATAGAATTTCATGCTTTGGAGGTAAGAAAGGCTTGTACAGCCGAATGGCTAACGGCATTGGTTTTGAAAAACTCGATGGCTTGTTCCTTTTGTTCGGCGGAGGCATCCAGTTGGTTTAGGATATTGAGCAGATGCATTTTCATATGTCCTTGCTGAATACCAGAGGTCACGAGCGATCGTATGGCGGCAAAATTTTGTGCCAATCCCGCCACGGCAATGATTTGCATCAACTCACGAGCACTGGGATTTTGGAGGAGTTCTAAGCTCCATTTTACCATGGGGTGCAGTTGTGTAAGTCCTCCGACAGTTCCCACAGCTAGCGGTAGATCCATTTGAAATACAAACGTCTCGTTTTCAATAAAAGCCTTGGTCAAGCTTCGATAGTGGCCGTCCCGTGCAGCATAGGCATGAATCCCTGCTTCGATAGCTCGAAAATCATTTCCGGTTGCCAAGACCACTGCATCAATACCATTCATGATTCCTTTGTTGTGTGTCACCGCGCGATAGGGTTCTACTTGAGCGATTTGTACCGCTTGTATTACTTTTTGAGCAAAGGCTTCTGGGGTTAAATTATCTTCTGCTTCCAATTCGGTCACGGGACATCGTACTTCAGCACGAACCAAACAATTGGGGACATAGTTGGAAAGGATACTCATGACCACTTCTACCGGCTGTTCTTGTGCAGCAAAAGCGGGATAGTCACGACTGGCGATCAAAAGTTGTTCGGCCAATTGTTCCAATACCGAGTTGATAAAATTGGCTCCCATGGCGTCCTGGGTGTCAAAAGCAGCATGCAACTGGTAGTAGTCTGCTAGCGCTGCTGTTTTATCGATGAGTTGTAAGTCGAGTAGGCCTCCACCTCTTTTTTCCATTCGTCCCAAAAGGGGAGCACAAGATCGAATCAGCGTTTTTTTAGCACTTTCAAAAAAAGCCTGAACGATGTCTGATTTTTCAGAACACAGAAAATGAATTTGCCCCACTTTTTCCATCCCTAAAATCGTTGTGCGAAAGCCTCCTCTATCCGCCCAATATTTAGCGGCTTTTCCGGCAGCGGCAACCACTGAACTTTCTTCAATCACCATGGGGAGGGTGTAGTAACGACCATTGATCAAGAAGTTGGGAGCAACGCCCATGGGCAAGTAAAAGTTGCTCAGGGTGTTTTCAATAAATTCATCGTGTTTTTCTTGGACGCTTGCATCGGGATGCGAGTAAGAAGTCAAAAGAGCCGCGGCGGCTTTAGGATCTTCAAAATGTTGTTCAACGATCCATTTTATTTTTTCGGCTTTGTTTCGCTTGGAAAAACCGCTGATCGGTTGCTGCATAGAGACTTTTTGGTAAAGATAGTTTATACAGCTAAAATGAATTTAATTTTTTACTTTGTCCAAGATATATACCCAATTATGAAAGCGTTTCGAATCTTACTACTCGTGTTTTGCGCAACAGCTACTGCCCAAAACCTTACCAATGCCGCTATTTTTGGCGGTGATTTTGACCCCAATCGTTTGGAGAGTTATCGTTCCATGAACGACGGACGCCATTTTACCGTATTAGAAACGGACAAGGATGATGAAAGTTCTCGATTGATCAAGTACGCCTATTTGGATGGAAAAGCAAAAAAGGTATTACTGGCTTCATCCGATTCTATTCCATATTTCACCTCCTATAGTTTTTCAAAAGACGAAAATAAAATCTTAATTGCCACTTCTGAATTTCCGATATACCGACGATCCAAACAGGCAATCTATTACATTTACGATTTAACGAACCAAAAACTGACTCCGCTTTTCGATCCCGAAAACTCATATCCATGGGTGCAAGAACCCCGTTTTTCCCCAGACGGTTCCAAGATTGCATTTGTGCATTTGCGGAATCTCTTTATCAAAGATTTATTGACAGGCGCTTTACAGAAGGTTACTAACGACGGGAGTGCAACTATCATTAACGGTTTGACGGATTGGGTGTATGAAGAAGAGTTTGGTTTTGTTCGCGCCTTTGATTGGAATGTCACTGGGACACAGCTGGCATATATGCGCTTTGACGAATCAGAAGTCCCCATTTTTTCTATGGATATTTATGGAAAAGATCTGTATCCTTTTCCCTATCAGTTTCGCTATCCGAAAGCTGGAGAAACCAACGCAACCTTGAGTATGCATGTGTATAACCTCAAAACAAAATCAAGTCGCAATATAGGTTTTGGAGAAGAAACACCCGAGTACATCCCACGTTTTCAGTTTTCCAAGGATTCCAAATTGTTGAGCGTTCAGAGCTTAAATCGACATCAGAATCATTTGAAGCTTTTGCAGATTGATGTAACAACCGGTACGGCAAAAGTATTGCTCGAAGAAAAAGACGAACGTTATGTGGATGTCCACAGCAATCTTCGCTTTTTGGAGGATAATAGTTTTTTGTGGACGAGTGAACGTGATGGTTTCAATCACTTGTATTATTATAACAGTGACGGGAGTCTTCGACGACAGCTTACTCGGGGCAACTGGGAAATTACAAGCTTTGATTTATATAGTCCCGAGACCCAAGAGGTGTATTTTACTTCAACCGAAATTGGGAGCACCCAACGAGCGGTTTATGCACTTCGTTTAAATGGAAAACGCAAACGACTATTGTCCTATGACCACGGTTACAACGGAGCGCTATTTAGTAAAAATGCCCGTTACTACATCCATTCATTTTCAGATGCCATTACTCCACCGGTGTACCAACTTCGAAAAACTTCCAATGGCAAAATACTTCGAACAGTACTTAAAAACACTGCCTTGAAAGCGAATATGGAGGCACTGAATCTTCCCAAAAAAGAATTCGGAACGCTCACGGTCAACGGAAACGAACTCAATATGTGGATGCTCAAACCTATCGACTTTGACCCTAATAAAAAATACCCTTTGTTGCTTTTTCAGTATTCGGGGCCCGGTTCTCAACAAGTTGCTAATCGTTGGGGCTCTCAGCGAGATCTTTGGCATTATCTACTCACCCAAAAGGATGTTGTTGTAGCCTGTGTGGACGGTCGGGGGACTGGTTTTCGAGGAGCTGATTTTAAAAAGCAAACGTATCTCAACTTGGTTAAATACGAAACGGAAGACCAAATCGAAGCCGCAAAACAGCTTGGAACACGTTCCTATATTGATGCTTCTCGCATCGGAATATGGGGGTGGAGTTTTGGTGGACATATGGCCTTGCAGAGTATTCTGACGGGCAATGACGTGTTTTCGACTGCGATTTCAGTCGCTCCAGTTACGACCTGGCGTTTTTACGACACCATTTATACCGAACGTTTTATGCGAACACCTCAGGAAAACTCAGATGGCTATGACTTGAACTCACCCCTTAACTATGCGGATCAGCTCAAAGGCAAATTGCTTTTGGTTCATGGAAGCGGGGATGACAATGTGCATATGCAAAATTCAATGCGGATGATCAATGCTTTGATTGAGGCAGACAAACCTTTTGAATGGGCTATTTACCCTGATCAAAACCACGGGATTGGTGCAGGTAATGCATTGATTCACTTATATCAGAAAATGACTACTTTTATTGAGTCCAACCTCTAAGAAACCAAAATGACAACAACGGAAACAGCTGCCCAACAAGAATATTTGGGCCACCCTAAGGGACTATTTTACCTCTTTTTTGCCGAACTCTGGGAGCGTTTCAGCTTCTATGGTATGCGGGCCTTATTGACCCTTTATATGGTCAATGAAATTTTTGAAGCCTTGGTCAATCGTGATATGGCAGCAGCTGCAGTCTACGCCTCCTACGGTTCGTTGGTTTATGCTTCTACCGTAGTCGGTGGTCGTATTTCTGATGTTTATCTCGGCTATCGTCGCTCTATTTATTTAGGAGGGATTTTAATGGCTTTGGGTCATTTTGTCCTTGCGATTGAAAACAATACAGCCTTCTTTTTGGCTCTCGCGTTTATCGTTGTGGGGAATGGTTTTTTCAAACCTAACATCTCCACATTTGTCGGTTCGCTATATCCGGATGGTGATCGACGTAAGGATTCTGGTTTTGTGATTTTCTATATGGGAATCAACATTGGGGGCTGGATTGCACCCTTGTTATGTGGCTATCTTGGACGTGAATATGGCTGGCATTACGGATTTGGCCTGGCTGGAATTGGAATGTTGGCGGGTTTAATTTTCTTTTGGAGTGGTGTAAAGCGCGGTGTTTTTGGAGACAAAGGACTGCCTGTAAATCCTAGTTTGCTAGAACATAAGGTAGCGGGTATCAAACGCTCCGTTTTGATTCCAGTATTGGCTTTTTTGACGGCGCCATTGATTGCCTATCTGCTTTCGGCCTACCAATCAGTAGGGGGTGGTACTTCTTGGTTGGGCGATCAAAACCTAGTGAATATATGTTTTAAAGTTATTGGTGTTTTAATTTTGGTTTACATGGCTTATATATTGCAACAAGCCAAACCAGAGGAACGAAAAAAACTGTTTGCCGCCTTATTGTTTACCCTATTCATTACTCTTTTCTGGGGCTTTCATGAATTGTCTGGATCGGTAATTACCTTATTTGCGGCTCGAAATGTGAATTTGAGTTTGATGGATGCCGCACAATCCAATTCCCTCAATTCCATGTTTATCATTCTGCTGTCCATTCCGCTATCTCTTATGTTTACGCGACTGAGAACTATAGGCAAGGACCCAAGAACCCCTGTTAAGTTTGGTTTGGGATTGCTTTTTGCTGGTTTGAGTTTTTATATTTTATCCATCAGCGGAATGTCTGCCGATGACAGTGGCCGGGTACCCTTTAGTTACTTATTGATTATGTATTTTTTGTTGTCTGTTGGAGAGTTGTTTATGTCTCCAGTGGGTCTATCCAAAATCACGGATCTTTCTCCCAAACGCATTGTTGCTTTTATGATGGGGGTTTGGTTCCTATCCTCTGCGTACGCCTTCCAGCTTGTTGGGTTTATTGGAAAACAACTAGCTGTGGAAAGTTCTGACAGTAATGTCGGTGGTTTTCAGTCCTTGAGTATTTACCTTGATGGCTTCGATTTAATTGCTAAATATGCCATTGGTGCAGCCCTAATCGTATTATTGTTTTCTCGATGGATCAATAAATTGATGGGTGACGTACATTAGCAAATAAAAAAGCATGAAGAAAAGCGTCTTATTGGGGATTTTGTTGTTGGGCTTTTTAGGAAGTGCCCAACCCATTGAGTGGATGTCTTTGGACGAAGCTTTAGCGGCCCAAAAAGAAAATCCTAAAAAAATCATAATGGATGTTTACACCAAGTGGTGTGGTCCCTGTAAGTTGTTGGATCGAAAAACCTTTGCCAATCCCTATGTTTCGGCATACATTTCAGAGCATTACTATGCCGTAAAATTTAATGCCGAAGGGCAAGAAGAAATCAAGTTCTACGGAAACACCTTTACTAATCCAAACTACGATCCCAAACGAAAAGGTCGGAATGGAACTCATCAATTCACACAATTTTTAGGGGTGACAGGCTATCCTACCATGGTTTTTATTAGTGAAACGGGTGATCCTATTATGCCAGTCGTGGGATATCATTCTCCGCAACAATTAGAATTATATCTCAAACTAATCAAGCAAGGGGATTATCAGGTTTTCTCTACAGCCGAGGATTTTGACAATTATCGGAAAAATTTTGTCCCACGTTTTAAAGGCTAATAGAAACCGCCCCGTCTCGGGTAGCTTTAAATGCGATCCCATTCCTATCACAGCTTTTTCTCCAACGATCTAAGTTCCAACTGCCATTGCTGCCATCCGCAATGACAAGGGAGGGCTCCCACTTCTTCAGGACTCGATCTAGGTGTACTTTTGGGTTGTTTCGCAATACGAGGATATCTGCCTTTGGGAAACTATCAGGAACTGAGGTGTCGAAATTTAGGATTAGGAGGTTTTTATCACCTAAATTAAGCCAACGCCAAAGACTGTCTTTTTGAATTTTCCGAATCGGATAATGCCGTTGAAAAGACAATAAAAGGGGCGTAAGTATTTCGGTCTTTTGATCACTGTAGACCTTGGCTTGCTGCTGTTGGTAATAAAGCAATGTGGTGGATTGGTGTTGATGCAGCACCCATAGCGTTGCCTTTGGGTGGGCGGTATAATTCCGATACCCTTGAAGTAATAAACTAAGAGTGACGGCAACGACCAAAGGGTTCCAATCATAGCGACGTTGGAACCGCCAACCCATACTACTGGCAATAAGCAGTGCGTAGACGGTAAAAAGCTCTGCTTGGGTAAGCGAAAGATTTGCTGTCAAATCCACTTCAATAGAAGCCATAAACTTTACCAAAAAATGAAGAAAATCCACAAGGGCATTATAGGAGGTGGCGATAAAAGGGGGCAGGGAAAACCAAATGACCACAGGGGTAAGCACAAAAGCAATCAACAAAGAAGCCATAAAGGGGTAGATAAGCAACATATTGCTCGGAAAGAAAAGTATGGGAAATTGATTAAAATAGTACACAATCAAAGGGGCTACGGCTATTTGAGCGCCTACACAGACAATGGTAAAATTCCAAAGCCCCTTTTTCCATCTTTGTTTGGGGCGATACCATTTTTCAGCCCCACTTTGTGCCAGTAGAATTCCAAAAACGGCAATATAGCTCAGTTGAAATCCGAGCTGATTTAAAAACGGAGGATGGATCCAAAGTAAGATCAAAGCGGACAGAACGACCCGATGCCATCGGGGTTGGGGTCTTTTTCCCCAGTGACTCAAATCCAACAGACTAAAAAAAGTAACAGCACGAACTACCGCTGGCTGAAAGCCAGTCCATAGGGCAAAACTCCACAAAACAGTGAGTCGCAGCCCTTGCTGGAGCCACTTCCCATAACGTATGCGTAACAGAGGCAGTAATAACCAACTCACTGCAAAGGAAATGATCCCAATATGCAAACCCGAAATGGCGAGCAGATGCACGACCCCTGCTTGGGCATAGGCATCGCGTAAGTCGCTTTCCAGATACTGTTTTTCACCAAATATTAAAGCGAGCCAATGTGCCGCTGCGGAAGAAGACAATGTACTGGATTGGATTCGGCTGATGGCTTTTGCTTTAAAATGATGAAGAAGCTCTAAGCCTTGCAATGGTTTTGCAGGAAGCAGGAAATAGCGCTTGGGACGCAGTTGAATTTGATGATAGATTTTTTGATTACTCAGGTAGGCCGCATAGTCAAAACTACCAGGGTTTCTAGGAGGTGCAATTTTTTCAGGCACTGCTTGGGTAATGAACTGTGTACCGATGCGAAAGGCTTTTTCAAGAGGGTCTTTTTGCTGAGAAATAAGGATTTTACCGCAGCTCGGATTTTCCGCTACAGCAACCACTTCTCCATAGTAGCGAAAGGCATAAGCATTGGGTTTGAGGATTTGTTTTATGGTAACCGTAAAAGTGGTTCCCTCTGTCATTTTGCTGAAATGATCTGGAGGAAGTTGGTAGTAGTTCGCCCGAACCCAGGCACCCAATACTAGAACTAGATAAAGAGCTGCCGATTGGTATATCCATTTTTTCCGAAACAAAAGAAAGGGGAGAATGACAAAGCATAGCCCTAGGAAAACAAACAAACTACTAAAAGCAATATGCGGATAGTATTGGGCAAGGCATTGCCCTGTAATAAATGCTAAGAGGCTCTTGAAGAGAAAAGAATCAAAATGGGGCATTCCCTAAAGTAGGGATTTCTTCTATTTAAGACAAAGCTTCGAGGATCAAGGCTGCCGTTTTTTGGCTTGCTCCACCTTGGTCGAGTAGTTGGTTTAACTGCTGATATTGTTTTTTTAAGTGTACTTTTCCCTCGGGGCTTAGAATTTCACGAAGGGCTTTTTCGAGTTTTTCAGCGGTGCATTTTTCTTGTATCAATTCTTCCACCACTTCCCGATCAAAAATGAGATTGACGAGTGAAATCCACTCTAAAGTCACCCATTTTTTGGCCAGCCAATAGCTAAAACCGCTGGTCTTGTAACAAACCACTTGGGGCACTTCAAACAGTGCCGTTTCAAGGGTGGCTGTACCACTTGTGACAAGAGCTGCTTCCGAGGATTGTAAAAGAGCATAGGTGTTACCCACCACGATGTTGCAAAATTGGGTGTCCATCAGGGCTGTATAATAGGCTTTACCCAATGTTGGCGTGCCTGCAATTACAAATTGATGATCTGGAAAGGCAGGGATCATTTTCAGAAATAGAGGGAGCATTTTTTTGACCTCTTGTTGCCGACTGCCGGGGAGCAAAGCTACAATGGGTCGATCGTCAAGTGCATGGGTCTTTCGGAAATCTTTTGGGGGATTACTTTTTGCTAAACTGTCCAGTAATGGATGTCCAACATAGTGCACTTCATAATTGTGTTTTTCTTTGAAATAAGCTTTTTCAAAAGGTAAAATGGTGTATAAGGCATCCAAGTCACGTTTCATTTTAGCGGCTCGGTTGGCTTTCCACGCCCATAGTTGAGGACTGATATAATAGTGGTTTCGATACCCTTTTTTACGAGCCCATTCTGCCAGGCGAAGATTAAAGCCCGGATAGTCAATATAGATGATAACATCAGGAGCAAAACCCATGATATCGGCTTTGCAAAAACGAATATTTTTTAGAATTGTGGGGAGGTTGATCAATACTTCCCAAAAACCCATAAAAGCCAGATCGCGATAGTGTTTGATCAATGTGCCTCCTGCTTGTTGCATCAAATCACCACCCCAGCAGCGAATTGAGGCCTTGGGATCCTGTGCTTTAAGTGCTTCAATCAGTCGTGCCCCGTGGAGATCACCAGAGGCTTCACCAGCGATGAGGTAGTACTTCATTTAACTGTTGATTTTGAGTATGGCAATAAGCACTACCAATAGGATTGAGCAGATAAGCACCCCTGTGGCAAAGGCATTTTTGTTACGGCGGATAGCTACAAAAAACAGTACGAGATTAACCAGTGCTCCCAAGCTAATAAGTGCCCCTAACTTGTTCTGTTGGTAGAGGAAAATGAGACTGTCGATAGCATCTCCTTTGGCGACCATAGCGGTAAATAAGAGTGTACAGGATGCAGTGCCCAATAGGGCAGCAACAAATCCCATTGCCGTTTCTTTGTTACTCAAATTGCCAAGTGTTTAGATTTTGAATAGCATGGTGGGCGGTTAGGTCATACTGCACTGGAACCACAGAGATGTAATGATGCTCTAAGGCCCATTCATCGGTGTCCTCACCTCGATCTTCATTAACAAATTTTCCGGTAAGCCAGTAGTACTCTCTGCCCATAGGATTGGTTCGTTTGTCAAATTCTTCAACCCAATTCGCTTTGGCTTGACGGCACACTTTGATCCCTTGTATAGGGGTTTCCGTGCCTTGGGGGAAATTCACATTTAGCACCACATTTTCTGGAATGCTATTTTCCAATGCTTTGAGGGTGATTTCTTTGACGAAGGGTTTGACCACTTCAAAATCAGCTCCCCAGCGATAGTCTAACAATGAAAATCCAATGGCAGGAATCCCTTCGATTCCCGCTTCAAGAGCGGCGCTCATAGTCCCTGAATAAATAACATTGATGGACGAGTTGGATCCGTGATTGATTCCAGAAACACATAAATCGGGTTTTCGACCAAGCAATTCATTGACTGCAAGTTTGACACAATCAGCGGGTGTTCCAGAACAACTATATTCGGTTTGAGGGCCATGATCCACATCAATTTTGCTGCAATGCAGCGTAGAATTGATTGTGATGGCGTGTCCCATTCCCGATTGAGGGCTGTCTGGGGCCACCACTACAACGTCCCCAATTTCATTCATCACATCAATTAAGGCTCGGATACCCGGAGCAGTAATACCATCATCATTAGTCACTAAAATCAAAGGTTTTTTAGTCATAGGGTCGTCTGTTAACGTATAGCAAGGTAGCAATTATCACTGGGATGCGCGCCAAGCACTTTAACAAAACTTTTATTCTCAGAAGCGATTCATAGATGGTTTTTCTGTATTTTTAAATTTCAAAAAAATAAGTTTGCTATGCGTGTTTTTGGAATTTTTGTGAGTGGGGTATTGGCCTGTTTCTTTTTTTGGAACCTAAGTTCGGCACCCACCCCACCGGAAAAGGATCGATTACTGTTAGAGATTTTAAATTACGTACTGGAGAGAGGCCATTATGACCCTAAGGTCATTGATGATGCTTTTTCCGAGAATGCGTTCCATAGTTATCTGGAAGGTTTGGATGGGCAACATCGCTTTTTCCTACAAACAGACATCAATACATTTAAACGCTATCGCTATCGTATTGACGATGAATTCAAGGCCAGTGCACTCAATTTTTTTGATGTCACTTATGAGCGTCTTCTTTCGCGGATGAAACAGGTTGAGAATTTTTATCCACAATTGCTTGAAACGCCTTTTGATTTTTCAAAATCCGAAGAGATCAGTCTTGACTATGAAAACCTTCCCTACGCCAATACGGTAACCCAGTTGAAATCACGCTGGCGCAAACGCCTTAAGCTTTCTGCTTTAGACCGATTTGCAGATAAAAAGAAAGAGGAAAAAGAAAAGTTTGAAAGCGACAGCACCTATGTGATGAAATCGGATGTTGAACTGGAAAAAGATGCTCGAAAACTCACTTTGGAAAATACACGTGATTATTTTGACTTGGTCAAAGATTTGGATCGTAAGGATTGGTTTTCAGTGTATATCAACGCCATTGTGATGCAGTTTGATCCGCATACATTTTATTTTGCTCCCGAAGAAAAAGATCGATTTGACACGAGTATGTCTGGCAAATTTGAAGGGATTGGAGCCCGTTTACAAAAACGAAATCAAGAAGTCAAAATCGTAGAGGTTATCTCGGGCGGTCCTATTTGGCGTGGAAAATTGTTAGATGTCGGTGATATCATTCTCAAAGTAGCGCAAAAAGACGAAGACCCTGTTGAGATTGTAGGCATGCGATTGGAGGATGCAATCAAGCTGATCAAAGGCCCCAAGGGCACCGAGGTGCATTTGACCGTGAAGCGTGTGGACGGCACCATAGAAGTGGTTCCCATTGTCCGCGACATTGTGGAGTTGGAAGAGGTCTATGCACGCTCTACCATTATAGAAAAGGAAGGCAAGAAGTTTGGACTGATCAACCTTCCCAAGTTTTACATCGACTTTAAGGATTACGGTGAACGGAATGCCGCCATTGATGTTAAAAAAGAATTAGAGCAGCTCAAATCGAAGAATGTTTCTGGAATTGTATTGGATTTACGAAACAACGGGGGCGGTTCGCTCAAAACGGTGGTTGATATGACCGGTTTTTTTATAGATGAGGGGCCTGTTGTACAGGTGAAAAGTACTGGAGGCCGTAAAGAAGTTTTGAGAGACACGGATCGTGGGATTGTTTGGGACGGTCCTTTGGTTGTATTGGTAAATGAATTTTCAGCTTCGGCTTCAGAGATTATTGCGGCTGCACTCCAAGACTACAATCGTGCAATTATCTTAGGAAGTAAACAAACCTTTGGAAAAGGGACGGTTCAGAATGTGGTGGATCTAAACCGAATCATCTCAGGGAATACTTATGGAGACCTTGGGGCCTTAAAGGTTACTACCGATAAATTTTATCGTATCACAGGAGAATCCACCCAGTTAGAAGGAGTGAAAAGCGATGTGGTATTCCCCGATCGATATCAATACATAGATATGGGCGAGAAAGATCAAGAAAATCCCTTGGCTTGGGATAATATTACACCTGCTTCCTATACCGCATGGAAAGATAAATTCAATTATGATTTTGTTGTCAAACAGAGTCAATATCGTATTCAAGAAAACAGCTTTGCTTCCATCATTGAAAAGCAAGCCCAATGGGTGGCGGAACAACAGAAAGACTACGATTATTTCCTCGACTATGACTCTTTTTATAAGGAGCAAAAGGAAAGCCTTGATGCTTCCAAACAGTTTGACGTTCTGAAGGATTTTGACTCCAATTTGAGTTTTAAATGGCTCCCTGAAGCAGGTATGACAACAGTTGCTAACGATGATTATATTGAAAAGCGCGACCGTTGGGTCGAAAGCTTAGACAAGGACCTCTATGTAAATGAAGCAATTAGTATTTTGAATGACATGAGCCTTTCTTTAAAAGGGAATCGAGTTTCTCAAAATAAGAATTAACCCCACCTAAAAAATGCATTATTGAAAGCCAGTAAAATAGGCGGAATCTTAAGTTTGGGCTATATAGTAGCCCTGAGTATTGTTTCCCTATTGGCTTATGTGTTGGCACCCGATTCGAGTCCCAATGCCAATCAAATGCACTTGTCCATCCATTCACAACCCCCAGGGTTTACTACTCAAATGTTGCGGATTCCACTAGAAGACACCCCATCGGAGGGATCATTCTTTTGGGGGACGCCTGCAGCGTATGAGGAAATCCCTATTCAATCCTGGCGTTTCCAAGAAGATGCTTTGGAAATTCAAGTATATGGCTCTGCAGATGGTTTTTTTCGTCCGGTAAACACAAATCGTTTTCCCGAACCACCAACTCCTGAAAGCTTGAAAAAAAAGTGGATTGTAGCGCAAAGCTTTCCCTTAGGGACGGATAAATACGGTCGAGATTTGTTAAGCCGATTATTAATAGGCTCCCGTATTTCGCTGTCGATCGGTTTGGTAGCGGTTATTATTTCATTGCTTATTGGTGTTTTTTTAGGAGGTATTGCAGGTTATTACGGTGGGACATTGGATCGAATAATCATGTGGCTGATCAATGTCGTGTGGTCCATTCCTACTTTGCTGATGGTCATTGGAATTTCCTTAGTATTGGGCCGCGGCTTTTGGCAAGTTTTTATTGCTGTAGGACTTTCAATGTGGGTGGAGGTAGCTCGTTTGGTTCGTGGACAAGTCATTTCCGTTAAAGAAAAAACCTATATCGAAGCAGCCCATGCTTTGGGGTTTTCTCATTTTCGAATTTTATTTTCTCACATTCTTCCGGTTGTAGTAGGACCTATTATTGTGATGGCCTCGGCCAATTTTGCCAGTGCGATTCTGATTGAAAGCGGATTGAGTTTTTTAGGAATTGGGGCGCAACCTCCAGTACCCAGCTGGGGCGGTATGGTCAAGGAACATTTTCGATATCTTTTATTGGGCAAGCCCTATCTGGCTTTGATTCCTGGTTTTGCGATCATGAGTTTGGTTTTGACATTTATGACACTCGGAAATGCCTTGCAAGACTATTTGGATGTGAAGCATTAATCACCAATCCCGCAAACGGTTGGCGTCCATATTGAGATAGGTAAAAAACATCAGACTAGTAGCCAGAAGGCTAGAGCCACCATAGCTCACCAATAGAAGAGGTATACCGATCGTAGGAATCAGTCCTAATGACATGCCAATATTAATAAGAAAATGAACAAATAAAATACTACCGACACTATAGCTGAACACCCGCCGAAATTGATTGGTTTGTTTTTCTGCTTGCCAGAGAATGCGAATAATGAGTGCTGCAAAGCATCCGATAACCAAAATACTCCCCAAAAAGCCCCATTCTTCCCCGATGATACTGAAAATATAATCGGTGTGTTGTTCGGGAACAAAATCGCCTTTGGTTTGTGTACCTTTTAGAAACCCTTTTCCTTGGAACCCCCCGGAACCAATGGCGATCTTAGATTGATTGATATTGTAGCCCACCCCTTGGGTATCCACTTCTTTTCCAAGGATGATATTGAACCGATCTCGATGCCGTTGTTCGAATATTTCATTGAAAATAAAATCAACTGAAAAAATAAATCCCGTAGCCATTATCCCCGACAAAATAAACGGGAGGACAGGGGGGGTGTATCGCATTCGTTTGAACAAATAGAATAAAAGGGACAGCAAAACAATAACAAGACTGATAACAACTGGGATGGCAAAAACAAGGGTGAGAACAAACAAAATCAAAGCACTGCTGAGGATGATTAAAAATATGTAATTCAAGCCTTCCCGAAAAAGAACAAAGAAAAAAGCACCAAAAACCAAGGCACTACCTGGATCGGGTTGCAAGACAATAAGAAGTGCCGGAAGACTGATAATACCCGCGAGCTTGAAAAGGGATCGAATGCTTTTCAGATTTGTTTGAAATTGAGAAATAACTTTTGAAAGCAACAATGCTGTGGCCACTTTGGCAAATTCGGCCGGTTGCAGACCAAATCCACCAATGGCATACCATGATCGGGCCCCTGAAATGGTTTTTCCAAAAAAGAACAATCCAACCAATAACAACATTGCCGAAATGTAAATAGGAGTTGAAAATTGCTCAAAAAACTTCACTCTTAGCGCTAACAGAAAACCGCCCCCAAGAAAGCTTAGCCCCATAAAAAGTAACTGCTTTCCAAAGGGAGTACTTAAACTCATGAGACTTTGAGCCCCTTCTAAATAGGTTGCGGAATAGATATTGACCAATCCAAAGCCGACTAAAAACAGATAGAGTAATAGACTCACCCAATCCATTCGTAAAAAAACGGAATCTTTCATTAGTTGATGACGAGGTCTTTACCGTTTTCACGTTTGATAATGATGTCGCTTACATTGTCAATTACTTTGACAAGCCAATGCTTTAGATTGGAACAAAATTCAGTATAATTCTCTGTTTCCATAATGCAAAGATATAGTAAAGTACTTCTGATAATTGATTTGTTGAATGGAAGTTAAAAAGATCATAAAGATGACCCGCAAGTGATGTGATTTTATTTTGGAGATTTTGAAAAGCCTATGCTTCGTATGATAAATAAAAAAGACTCTAGAACATTACCGAAAACCTTATTGATTGATTTTAAAAGGCTTTCCGGAATAGGGTTTTTCGTATTCTGCTAGTAGACTGCCATTTAGAATACGGTTTTCGAGCCATTTTCTTTTAACTTCTTTTTTGAGGTATTTTTCAATCATCAAACTGGCAATAGGTGCAGCCCACCGTGCCCCCCAATATCCATTCTCAACAAAGACAGCTAAGGCAATTTGGGGATTTTCCTTTGGAGCAAAAGCGATGAACATAGAATGATCCGTAAGCTGTGTTTTTTGCCCATTTAATGAAATAAAATTTTCTACGGTACCCGTTTTGCCGCACACTTCGATGCCCTTGATTCGGGCGATCCTTGCGGTTCCGTATTCCACTACTTTGTGCATGCCATTAACGACGGTTTCAAAATGAGTGGAATCAATCGTGGTTTGTTTTTTCTCAAAGACGCCCAATTCAGATTTTCCAGAGATAGATTTCATAAAATGAGGTTTGACATAGTATCCTCGATTGGCAATGGCAGCTGCAAAATTTGCCATCTGAATGGGTGTTGTTAGGATTTCACCTTGCCCAATGGCATTGGAAATAATTGTCGGGGCTTTCCAACCTCCTTTTCCATAGGCTCTGTTGTAATAGTCGGAGTCGGGGATATAGCCAGGTTGACCTACAGAAAGATCATATCCTAAATAATTGCCCAAGCCGAAACTCTGCAAATGTTTTTTCCAGCGGTCAATACCTTCTTCTGGAGTGCCATAGGCATTGATGATTCCTTTATATGTTTTGGCAAAGTAGGAATTACATGATTTATAGATAGCGCGGGTGAGGTCGTTCTTGGTCTGTAATGGACAGTGACATTGCATAAAGGCTCCTCGAGCATAAAAATGCCCTTGGTTGCAGGTAAACTCGGTTTTGGGTTCCACCACTTTTTCTTGTAACGCGATCAGGGCATTTAGTACTTTAAAGGGCGATCCGGGGGCGTATTGAGCTTGCAATCCACGATCATACAGAGGCTTGGCAAGGGTATCGAGTGATAATTTTCGGTAGTTTTCGGAACGTTGTCGACCGACCAAGATGGCAGGATCATAACTTGGCGCACTAACCAATGCCAGAATCTCTCCAGTAGCAGGTTCAATGGCAACAATACCGCCTCTTTTATTTTGCAAAAGGCGCTCTCCATATTCCTGAAGGGTTTGGTCTAGTGTCAAGGTGATATCTCGCGCTTGGATGGGCGGACTGTCAAAACTCCCTCCTTCATAGGCACCAATCACACGATTGAATTTGTCTTTTTGTAAAAACTCTTTCCCTTTGATACCCCGGAGATATTTTTCATAATACTTCTCAATGCCTTGACGTCCAATAAGTTCTCCTTTGCGATAGTAGGAATCTTTTTTGAGGTCTGTATTATTTACCTCACTTACATAGCCCAAAACATTTGATGCGATAGATTTTCGGTAGTCTCGGATGGTTTTTTTCTGAAGATAAAAACCTTCGTATTTCCATATTTTTTCTTGTAACACGGCATGAGCTTCCTCGGAAAGCTGACTGACAACAGTGGAAGGCAACTTTTTTGAATAGCGACGGGCTTTGTTTAAACGATCTTGAAACACTTCTCGTCTCAAATCAATCAGTGTGGTGAGTTCGAGGGTGTCAAAAGCTTTGACGTTTTCGGGAATCACCATCAAATCATATGACGGTTTGTTAGCGACCAATAACGCTCCATTACGGTCATATATGAAGCCACGTTCGGGATATACAGCGCGTTCAATGAGTGCATTGTTTTGAGAAAGCGAGGAGTAAAAATTATCGATGAGTTGGAGCTGTGTGAGTTTTCCTCCAAAAAACAGAGCAACGATTAGAGTACATACAGGAAGAAGAAGGCTCCGATTCATTATTTTGGTTTATAAAATCCCAGTATCAGCCAAATCAATATAAAGGTAAAAATTGTACTGAATAAGGCGTTTTTAATAATGGATAAAAAAGCACTCCAATCAAAATATTGAATGGTGTAGTACAGTATCGAATGAAGGCTTATGATTAGCCCCAAATAGGTGAGCTGGTTTGCGATTCGGGTTCCTTTGACCATGGCATAGGGGATATCCGCGTTTACTCCAAAGCTAAAACCTACGATCAAGGGACGAAGAAATCCGATGGTTAGCGTTGCAATGGTATGCGCACCAGCAGTCCCTAAGATAAGGTCTATAAATAACCCCAGGAAAAAACAAAGTACGATAAACAGGGATTGGTTGGCATCCAGTCGGAAGCGAATGACAAACAACAGATATACAAAAGGATTGATCATTCCCATGAGATTGATATTGCTAAAAAGCAAAAACTGAAGTAGAATTAGAACTACAAATGAAATACCCGAACGAATGTTTTCTTGTAGCATTTCTTTTATTTTTTGAGTTGATCCAGAAGGGGTTTGTCAAAATTCCGAACGATATATACGTGGTCAAGTGCTGAAAAATTTGTGAATAGAATCACTTCAATTTCATAATAGCGTTTGGAGGGCAAAATAGTGTATTTGCTCACTTTTCCAATGGGAAGGTCTTTGGGGAAATAAGCAGACATTCCACCAGTGACCACCGTATCGCCAATGCTTATGGGATTGATGGTTGGGATGTCTGATAAAACCATTTTATTGGGTTGAATACCCATCCAATAGAGGGATCCAAAGGCATTGTTGTTTTTCAGTTTAGCATTGATCTTTAAGTCGCGGTGCAGAAGGGAGACTACACTGGCATAGCGTTGGTTTGTCTGATCAATCACTCCCACAATACCATCATCACTAATGACTCCCATTTCTGTAGTGACGTTATTTTCCACTCCTTTATCGACAATCATAAAATTCCGAACCCCATCAATGCTATTTTGTACAATTCTAGCCGAAATAAGCTCTATATCTGGCTTCGTCCGGGCAGAGGTGCTGTCACTGGGTGCTGTTTGGGAACCTTTAATCAAGAGCGATTGTAGCTGTTGATTTTGTCGCATCAACTGTTTGTTGACTTCTCGTAATTGGAAATAACTTTGATAACTATTTCTAAAATCCAGTAGGTTTCCCGATAGAGTCAGGCTGATGTTACGGATGGTACTTTGATGGTAGGGGCTTTTTTTTTGAAGAAAAAGCAAGGAAAAAATAAGGAGCAGGAGATAAATGAAAAAGTTTCGATTTTTTAAAATCGCGTTGATTATCTGCTGCATGCATTTTTATTTTATCAAGACGGTTTTGTAGCGCTCAATATTTTTAAGTGCAATTCCCGTTCCGCGAACTACCGCTTGAAGTGGATCCTCGGCGATGTAAACGGGTAAGTCCGTTTTGCGAGACAAACGCTTATCAAGACCGCGAAGCAAAGCGCCGCCGCCAGCCAAATAGATTCCTGTGTTATAGATATCAGCTGCCAATTCTGGAGGTGTCTGCGATAGGACTTCCATGATCGCTTCTTCAATTCGGATGATCGATTTGTCCAAGGCTTTGGCAACTTCTGTGTAGGAAATCATGGCTTGTTTGGGTTTTCCGGTGAGTAAGTCACGTCCTTGTACAGACATTTCTTCGGGTGGATTTTCAAGGTCTTCAATGACAGCACCCACTAAAATTTTAATCTTTTCAGCCGTTCTTTCCCCCACATATAAGTTGTGCTTACTACGCATATAATTAACAATATCATTGCTAAATACATCTCCTGCAATCTTTACAGATTTGTCACAAACAATACCCGAAAGAGCAATAACGGCGATTTCTGTAGTTCCACCTCCGATATCAACAATCATGTTTCCTTTGGGCTGCATGATGTCCACTCCAATTCCTATCGCTGCGGCCATCGGTTCATGAATAAGGTAGACTTCTTTTCCATTCACTCGCTCTGCGGATTCTTTTACGGCTCGCATCTCTACTTCCGTAATCCCAGATGGAATACAGATGACCATCCGCAATGAAGGGGTGAAAAATTTCTTTTTTAAAGAGGGAATACTCTTGATCAACTTGTTGATCATTTGCTCTGAGGCGTTGAAATCGGCAATCACACCGTCTTTCAAAGGCCGCACTGTTTTGATGTTTTCGTGGGTCTTACCCTGCATCATGCTTGCCTCATCACCAATAGCAATAATCTTGTTTGTTGTTCTGTCAATGGCAACGATGGAAGGACTGTTAACAACAACTTTATCATTGTGAATGATCAAAGTGTTGGCAGTACCCAAATCGATGGCTATTTCTTCTGTGAAGATCCCCATAAAGTCAAATCGTTATTCCGTAAAGTTAGAAATTAATGTTTAAAATGTCGTATGCCAGTTAGAACCATTTTCACTTGATTTTCGTTGCAGTAGTCAATAGAATCTTGGTCTTTGATGGATCCTCCGGGTTGAATCACAGATTCAATCCCAGCTTGGTGTGCAATGGACACACAATCGGGGAAGGGGAAAAAGGCATCACTTGCCATGACAGCTCCTTGCAAATCAAACGTAAACTTATTCGCTTTTTCGATGGCTTGTTCCAATGCATCAACGCGAGAAGTCTGTCCAGTTCCTGAAGCGAGTAGTTGTTTGTTTTTGGCCAAAACGATGGTATTGGATTTGGTATGCTTGCAAATTTTTGCAGCAAACAACAAATCGGCTACTTCCTCAGAAGAAGGTGCAAGCGTCGTGGCTGTTTTCAAATCCGATTCCGAATCGGTGTGTGTATCTTTTTCTTGGACTAGATAGCCATTCAGACAGGTTCGTACCGAATGGTTTGCCACTTCACGGCTCTTTTGAATAAGAAGAATTCTATTTTTCTTTTGCGCCAAAATTTCTTTAGCAGCTGGGTCAAAAGCAGGAGCAATAACTACTTCACAAAACAGCTTATGGATTTCTTCAGCGGTAGCCACATCGATGGCTCTATTGGAAATCAAAACACCACCAAAGGCAGAGGTAGGATCCCCAGCCAATGCATCCATATAGGCCTCTTTGAGTGAAGTGCGCGTAGCCAACCCACAGGCATTATTGTGTTTGAGAATCGCAAATGTGGGTGCATCGTCATAAAACTCAAGCATCAATTGAACCGCAGCATCAATATCGAGAAGATTATTATAAGACACTTCTTTACCGTGAATTTGTTCGAGAATGTCCTCCAGCGGACCAAAGAATTGCCCCTTTTGGTGAGGGTTTTCCCCGTAGCGAAGACTTTTGGCTTGATGACTGCTAATTTTCAGAATCGCATCGTCTTGGGCAAAATAATTGTAAATCGCACTGTCATAATGTGAAGAATCTGAGAAGGCCTTGGCGGCAAAACCCTTGCGGTCAGCGAGGTCTAAAATTCCTTTTTTCTCTTGAAGCAAATTGACAAGCTCTTCATAATATTTTTTATTGGACACACAGAGCACATCCTTAAAGTTTTTAGCCGCCGCACGAATCAAAGCAATGCCACCGATGTCAATTTTTTCAATGATCTCATCTTCAGAGGCACTGGAAGCAACCGTTTCCTCAAAGGGATATAAGTCCACAATGACAAGGTCAATTTGTGGAATTTCAAAAGCTGCAATCTCCTTTTCATCTGAGGTGTTGCCTTGGCGGTTTAGGATGCCACCAAATACTTTGGGGTGAAGGGTTTTGACACGCCCTCCCAAAATTGACGGATAGCCAGTCAGGTCTTCCACGGCAACCACAGGAATTCCTAAGTCTTCGATGAATTTTTGTGTTCCACCAGTCGAGTAGAGCGTTACCTCTTGCGCATGGAGCGTTTTGATGATGGGTTCTAGTCCTGTTTTGTCAAAAACAGAAATGAGGGCAGCTTTGATTTTGAGATCCTTCATAATAGCGTGTATAGTGTGTTGGGAATATATGCGGCAACTTTTTTGTTGACGGCTTCTAAAAGTCTTTCGTCACTTTCATCGAATGGGTCAAGCAGGTTGGAGTCAATGTCGATTTGTCCTACATTTTGTCCTTCCACAAAGAGAGGTACAACCAGTTCCGATTTGACGTGTAAATCACAAGCAATGTAGTTGTCTTGTTGCTGGACGTCGGGCACCTGGAAGTTTTGATTGCTCAGGGCTACTTGACCACAGATTCCTTTTCCGAAAGGGATTTCTGTATGGTCAGTGGGCAACCCAGCAAAAGCTTTGAGGTGTAGTGTTTTAGTGGCGTGATTGGCAAAGTAAAATCCAACCCAGTTGAAATGGGGAATGGATTTTTGTAGGTGCTTGCACACTTCCGAAAGGCTTTTTTTCCATGTAGAAGCAGGACCTTTTAGAAGTTCGTCGACCGTTGCTAAAATACGTTGATGGGTGCTCACGCGTTAAATTTTTCAAAAATATTAAAAACCCCTGTGTGAGGCTGCCGAAATGGTAATATTTTTAAACAAATAAATGTATTAATGAAACAAGAATTCATCATTGAAGGAATGACCTGTGATAATTGTAAAAAAAAGGTAACCGCTTCTTTGGCCTCCCTAGAGGGTGTTGCTGATGTGACGGTTGATCGGGAAAGCGGATTGGCCCACCTAGAAGCGGAAAGAATTTTATCCAAAATGGAACTAGAGAAGGCTTTGGGTGCCAAATACGCTATTGTTACTAAGGCGGTCAATCAACCTTCCTCTAAGCTTAAGGCACTATATCCGTTATTTCTTATTTTGAGTTATGTGATTGCTGGAAGTGTTTATCTTACACCCAGTCCTTTTGCTGTAGATGAATTTATGCTGAATTATATGGCCTTGTTTCTGATTGTCTTCAGCTTTTTTAAGTTTTTGGATTACCGTGGCTTTCCTAGTTCTTTTGCCAACTATGACCCTTTGGCGCGACAAGTCCGTGTCTATGGTAAAATCTATCCTTTTATTGAAACGTTTTTGGGTGTGGCCTTTTTATTGCGTTATCAGTTGGATGCAGCCCTTTGGATTACCGTTGTTTTGTTATCCATTACGACAATAGGGGTTGTTCAAAGCTTGGTAAACAAGCGGCAGATTGAATGTGCCTGTTTAGGCACCGTATTGAAACTACCGATGACAGAAGCCACACTGATCGAAAACAGCCTAATGCTGGTGATGGCTGGAGGGCTTATTTTTGGGTAATCTTATTGGAGTATCACTAGGTGGGAGGTGTCCTCTTTGATTTCAAATTGGCTTTCCTCAAAAGAGGGTGGCCCCAATGTTCCCATTGCATTGTTTGAAAAACCGTACTGTTCTTTAGGAAAGCCCATAAAATTTTTATCTAGCGTTTTATTATCGTTTACGTCATGGTACACTTTGATGGCGTACCACCCACTGGGTAGCCCTTCATATACGATATTAGCGGTGGGACCCTTCACAAGGGTTTGGGTAAAAAAACCAGTTTTGCTTTTATCATTATCATAGTCTACTGTAGAATCAAAAAGACCAAGAAATAAGGTGCCTTCTGGGATTTCAATGTTTTGTACTTGAACGGTTAGCTGATGTTGGGCATGAAACCTACAGGTAAACACTAATAAGAGAAAAAAAATTAAGTTTTTATGCAGCATTTTTTATTAAAAATAAAAAAAACCTGCTCAAGGAGCAGGTTTTAAAATAACTATTTGGGTTCTGATTTACATCATTCCAGGCATCCCACCGCCAGCTCCCATAGGAGGCATGGCTGGGGCATCTTCTTTGATATCCACTAGGGCACATTCTGTTGTGAGGATCATCCCAGCGACAGAAGCTGCATTTTCAAGGGCAACACGAGTCACTTTTTTAGGATCGATGATTCCTGCCTTGAGCATGTCCACATAAGTGCCATCTTTGGCATTATAGCCATGGTTGGCTTTACCTTCCAAAACTTTGGAAACAACAACAGAGCCTTCGCCGCCTGAATTTTCAACGATGGTTCGAAGCGGTGCTTCAATAGCACGGTGGATGATTTGAACACCTGTTTGTTCATCAGCAGTTTCTCCTTCGAGAGATTCCAGAGATTTTTTGGAGTTGAGCAATGCGACACCTCCACCGGCAACAATACCTTCTTCGATGGCTGCACGCGTTGCGTGTAGGGCATCGTCCACACGGTCTTTCTTTTCTTTCATTTCGACTTCAGAAGGAGCACCTACATAAAGCACCGCTACACCGCCAGCCAATTTAGCCAAACGTTCTTGCAGCTTTTCTTTATCATAATCAGAGGTAGAAGCTTCAATTTGCGCTTTGATTTGCGCAACTCGTGCTTCGATGTTGGCCGCTTCTCCGCTACCATTGACTACTGTTGTGTTGTCTTTGTCGATGGCTACTTTTTCTGCAGTTCCCAACATATCGATGGTAACATTCTCAAGAGTGAATCCACGTTCTTCGGAGATAACCGTTCCACCTGTTAAAATGGCGATGTCTTCGAGCATGGCTTTTCTGCGATCTCCAAAACCAGGGGCCTTTACAGCAGCAATTTTCAAAGATCCTCTCAGTTTGTTCACAACCAAAGTGGCAAGGGCTTCGCCGTCGACATCTTCAGCAATGATCAACAAAGGTTTTCCCGATTGGGCGACAGGCTCCAATACAGGAAGTAAATCTTTCATCACAGAAATTTTCTTGTCATAAAGCAAGATATAAGGCGACTCAAGGTCGGCTTCCATTTTTTCTGAGTTGGTTACAAAGTAGGGGGATAGGTATCCACGGTCAAACTGCATTCCTTCGACAACATCTACATAAGTGTCTGTTCCTTTGGCTTCTTCAACAGTTATCACACCTTCTTTTCCAACCTTATCAAAGGCTTCAGTAATCAATCCGCCGATAGTGCTGTCATTATTGGCAGAAATACTGGCTACCTGATTTATTTTTTCAGAGGAGCTTCCAATTTCTTCGGACTGCTCACCGAGATTTTTTACAATCGCTTCTACGGCCTTGTCAATACCTCTTTTCAGATCCAAAGGATTGGCTCCCGCAGCAACATTTTTGAGTCCGTCACGAACAATGGCTTGGGCCAAAATGGTTGCAGTCGTTGTTCCGTCACCGGCAAGGTCATTGGTTTTTGAAGCTACTTCTTTTACCATCTGGGCACCCATGTTTTCAAGGGCGTCTTCCAGTTCGATTTCTTTGGCTACACTCACACCGTCTTTTGTGACTTGTGGAGCACCAAATGATTTCCCAATGATTACATTTCGTCCTTTGGGACCGAGTGTTACTTTTACGGCATTGGCAAGCGCATCTACGCCGCGCTTGATACCGTCTCTTGCATCGATGTCAAATTCTATTTTTTTTGCCATGTTTCCTAGTATTTTGGATTATACAATTGCGAGTAAATCGTTTTCTTTCATGATGAGGTAGTCTTTTCCCTCATGTTGTAATTCGGTGCCAGCGTATTTACCGTACAAAACCTGATCTCCCACTTTTACGGTTATGGGATTTTCTTGGGTGCCAGGTCCTACAGCAACGACAGTTCCTTTTTGGGGTTTTTCTTTCGCGGTGTCGGGGATAATAATCCCTGAAGAAGTGGTTGTTTCTGCTGCCGCTGGCTCTACCAGAACTCGGTCAGCTAGTGGTTTGATAGTCATGATGAATATTTTTTTATGAAAGGGTTAATGTCACAAATTGTGCCATCTCCAAAAAGAGAGAGGTTTGAAAAAAAAAATGCCAGACTGTCAGTTGTCTGGCATTGAAAGCGTTTAGTTGTTTTCCGGCTCCGGCTCTTCTGGAATCGCCTCGGGCAGTACTTGTGGTATGGTTTGCTCAACGGCTCCGTCTTGTATCAAACGAGAGTCCGATGCGGCTGAACCGCCTGGCAAGGCCATATTGGACAAAAGAATAAGAACGACCAATAAGGTGGCGAGTACCCAAGTACTTCGATCCAAAAAGTCAGTGGTTTTTTGTACACCACCCATCTGCTGGCCTCCGCCTCCAAAAGAAGAGGAAAGTCCGCCGCCTTTTGGGTTTTGAACCATCACAACTAGGATTAGTAAAAAACAGACCAAAATGATCAATGCAATAAAGATGGAAAACGTACTCATAATATATATTATTTAGCTTGTTGTAAGCGTTTAATTTCTTTTATCTGGCTTGCAAAGAAAGTATTTTTTTCTGGATATTTCAAGCTCAGGATTTTATAGGCTTGTAAGGCCTTGCTGTACTTGTGTTGTTGTACTAAGATTTTAGCTAATGTTTCGGTCATCAGTTCTTCCTTGACAAACTCCTGACCTTGGGCCAAATCAATCGTTTCATCTTGGGATTCTACAAGAGCTTTGGCTGGGGGAATCTTAGGACTGTTTTCAATAAAGGCATCAATCATATCCCACTTATCGTTGCTTTGTTCAGCAGTATCCGCCGCTGAATCCTTGGTAGGATGCTGATCTAGCCATTCTAAAAACGAACGATTTTCCATGGAGGGCTTGGCAACAGGGGACGACTTTTTCTTTTCGGTCTTTGGTTTTGACTTTTTTTTCGCTCTTTTGGGCGTGGGGACTTCTTTTTCTTGGGTGGATTCCTCTATCGTATGAACAGGAGCTGTTTCTATGGATTCAGATTGCTGTAGTGTGGGTTGTTGCAACTCTTTATCCATCCAATCTTTGAAAGCGGCTCGATTGTAGGAAAGAATGGCGGCTCTTTCAATGATGCGTTCTGCTTCTATCCTTTTCTGTGCTTGCGCCGCTTTGGCTAAGTAAGCCCACGGAGATGGAAAATAGGGGTAGTTTTGGGTAAGTTGCTCCAAGGCATCGTACTGAGTGCTACTTTTGGGGTCAAATTCTTGTACAATTGCTTGAAACTCCATTCCTACCATTTTGCTAAGGTATCATTAAATATGTCTTGAGTGATACGCTCAAAAATTTCTTTGTGAGCTGAGTCACGCACATCATACACTTGGAGTTCGGCAGGGAAGTCGTAGAAGAAAGAATAATTTTTTTCCATATCATCTTCTTCGTTTTTACGATTGAAATACCGCAGCTTGACACTCATTTTCAATCGGTTTTGGGCTGCTTTAATTTCAGCTGTTGCTGCCATGGGAGTAACGCTATATTCTGTGATTTCCCCTTCGTAAATGAGATCGCCATCAGAATTGACCAAAGAGAGATTGGTCTGGTTGAGGAGCAGGTCTTGCAGGGCCAAAGTAAAATCACGATCCAAACCGGGTTCTACGGTTGATCCGGGTCGGTTTCCGGCTTGGTTTTCAAAATAGTTTACTTGAAATGTTTCTGTTCCAGCAGGAATAGAAGCTCCTGTAAAGGAGTAGATGCCGCATTGAACCAGCAATCCCATAACAAGAGTGGTTAGCCCGGCCTGAAGCATTAGGGTGGGGAATTTATTCATCCTCTTCATTGAGATCAAATTGTTTGATTTTTCGATAAAGTGTTCGTTCAGAAATACCCAATTCTTGGGCGGCTTTCTTTCGCCGTCCTTTACTGCGCTCAAGGGCTCGGCGGATCATTTCAATTTCTTTTTCTTGTAAAGACAGTGGTTCTTCTTCTTCCACGGTCTCCACAAATTGATATTTATCCTCGGTCTGTGGTTTGGTGATTTCTACGTCTGTTGTACTTGGGTGTGTCACAGGGAGAGTTTCTAGCCTTTCTGGGATTTCCGAAGCATCTTTATCACCATAAATCTTATTGATTAGGGACTGGTTTCGCTCTTTAAACTGTGGCTGTTCCTCGGTTTCTAGAAGGTCTAAGGTGAGCTTTTTCAAATCATTCAAATCGGACTTCATGTCAAAAAGCACCTTGTAGAGAATTTCTCGTTCTGAGGCAAAGTCACTTTTAGATTGTTCGGCATCAACCAGTGCAGGAAGTTGCGAAGTGGTGTTGGGGAGGTAGCCACGAAGCTTATTGGAATTGATGATGCGGTCTTGTTCCAACACTGACATTTGCTCCGCTACATTACGAAGTTGGCGGATGTTACCGCTCCAGCGGTGTTGACTCAAAAGCAGTTGTGCGTTTTCGTCCAAACGCAGGGGTGGCATGCGGTATTTTTCGGCAAAGTCTGCTGCAAATTTGCGGAAGAGCAAGTGAATGTCTTCTTTTCGTTCTCGCAGTGGGGGAATGTGAATCTCCACAGTACTCAGACGATAATAAAGGTCTTCTCGGAATTTATTCTTTTGAATCGCTTCAGTCATTTTCACATTGGTGGCCGCTACAATTCGCACATTGGTCTTTTGAACTTTGGAGGAACCTACTTTGAAAAATTCGCCATTTTCTAATACGCGAAGGAGCCGTACCTGCGTGGGTAAAGGAAGTTCTCCCACTTCATCAAGGAAAATAGTACCACCATCAGCTTCTTCAAAGTAACCACTTCGGGTGGAGGTGGCTCCAGTAAAGGCCCCTTTTTCGTGTCCAAAAAGCTCGCTGTCAATGGTTCCTTCAGGGATGGCGCCGCAATTTACAGCAATGTATTTGGCGTGTTTTCTTCCAGAGTATTGATGAATGATTCTAGGGATGTTTTCTTTTCCAACACCACTTTCTCCGATGACTAAAACGGAGATTTCGGTGGCAGCAACACGCAAGGCTTTTTCCAATGCGTGATTGAGCCCGGTATGATTCCCGATGATTCCAAAACGTTGTTTAAGATGTTGAATCGTATCCATAGATTTCATGTTAGATTCGGTCTGAATATCCTTGTGGAGTTCCAATGAGTGTGGCCGTTGTCACGGAGTCAATACGTACGTCTACTAGATCGCCAATCTGATAGTTCTCTTTGGGAAAGACAGCGACCGTGTTTTGAGTGGTACGTCCACTCCAAAACCCATCAGATCTTTTAGAGGTTTTTTCAATAAGCACACAAACCGTTTTTCCAATAAATTGCTGGGTTCGGTATTTACTATGCTCTTGCTGCAGATCAATGATTTCGTTAAGGCGTCTTTTTTTAACGGCTTGGGGAACATCATCCTCAATTTTTCGAGCAGCCATGGTTCCGGGGCGCTCCGAATAGGCAAACATAAAGCCATAGTCGTATTTGACAAAGCGCATCAGGTCTAGGGTGTCTTGGTGGTCGGCTTCTGTTTCGGTAGGGAAGCCCGTAATCATGTCGTGGGAAATACCACAGCCGGGAATAATTTCTCGGATGTTTTTAATCAACTCAAAATACTCCTCACGGCTGTGCAAGCGATTCATTTTTTTTAAAATGCGATTGCTGCCCGATTGTACGGGTAAATGAATGTATTTACAAATATTGTCATAGGCTGCCATGGTGTGGAGTACATCTACAGACATGTCTTGTGGGTTGGAGGTGGAGAATCGGATTCTCATTTTGGGATGGGCCTCGGCCACAAGCTGCAAGAGTTTAGAAAAATCCACTGCGGTTTTCTGCTGGAGTGAACTTGCGTTTTTAAAATCTTTTTTCAAACCGCCGCCATACCATAAATAGCTGTCTACGTTTTGTCCCAAAAGGGTCACCTCTTTGTAGCCTTCTTTAGCCAAATTTTCAATTTCTTGAAGAATGCTTTTTGGGTCGCGACTTCTCTCACGCCCTCGTGTAAAGGGAACCACACAGAAGGTACACATATTGTCACAACCTCTTGTGATGGTCACAAAAGCGCTAACTCCATTGGATGACAAGCGAACGGGGGCGATGTCTCCGTAGGTTTCTTCTTTGGAGAGGATGACATTCACCGCTTCGCGATTGGCTTCGGCTTCTTCTAAGAGATTGGGAAGGTCTTTGTAAGCATCGGGTCCTACCACAATATCTACTATTTTTTCTTCTTCTAGAAATTTGTGCTTCAACCGTTCGGCCATACAGCCCAAAACGCCCACCTTAACCCCTTTGTTTTGTTTTTTCAAACGCTGAAAATGAGTGAGTCGATTGCGAACTGTTTGCTCAGCTTTTTCCCGGATCGAGCAGGTATTGACCAAAATCAAATCGGCTTCAGTTAAAGAAGTGGTTGTTTGATACCCCTCTTTTTGCAGAATAGAGGCCACGACTTCACTGTCCGAAAAATTCATTTGACATCCATAGGACTCCAAATACATCTTTTTTGCCGTAGGTGTTTTTTCCGTTTCAGGCAACACCGCTCCCTCGTAAGCCATGGGGTCTTTTTCGGAAAAGGCTGCTCCTATAGAAGTGGAATCGTGAAGAAGGGCTTTATTTTTTGTTGTCATCTACTCTGGGTATCATGGATTCAATTGCTTTATGCAGCCCACAAAATTAAGTAAAGTATCCTGAAAACTGCAAATTTGTCAGGTCGAATGACAGTCGATGATAAATTCGCAATAGGACTTTAGTTCGGTTGTAAATCTTGTTTTTTAAGAGTAAGAAATGAGATACTTCCAGCCTTCAAAGCCAAAAACTCCAAAAATCTGTCTACTTTTATCGCGTTAAAAAAAGTGTATGGCCAAGAATCTTGTCATCGTTGAGTCTCCGGCAAAAGCCAAAACGATTGAGAAATATTTAGGAAAAAACTATAAAGTAGTCTCCAGTTACGGACACATTTCAGACCTGCCTTCCAATGAGTTAGGGGTTGATGTCGAAAAGGGATTTGTTCCCAAGTACATTGTCTCTTCGGATAAGAAAAAGGTGGTTAGCGAATTGAAATCTTATGCTAAAAAAGCGGAAACAGTTTGGCTGGCAAGTGATGAAGACCGCGAAGGGGAAGCTATTGCATGGCACTTAGCGGAAAATCTAAAACTCCATCCCGATCAGACGAAACGAATCGTTTTCCACGAAATCACCAAAAATGCCATTCTGAAAGCAATCGAGAATCCCCGTACAATAGATTACAACTTGGTCAATGCACAGCAGGCCCGGCGGGTGCTGGATCGTTTAGTGGGTTATGAACTTTCCCCCGTTTTGTGGCGCAAAGTCAAAGGCGGCTTGTCTGCCGGTCGAGTCCAGTCGGTAGCAGTACGACTGATCGTGGAGCGGGAACGACAAATTCAAAATTTTAACCCGGAACAAGTATTTCGCACCGAAGCAAGATTTAAGACACCAGACAACAAAATGATTCGTGCCCAGTTGATGCACTCCTTTAATGAGCTGGATGTTACAGAAAATTTTTTGAGTCAGAATGCTGGAGCACAATTTGAAGTGGCTAGTTTGGAAACCAAACCGGCTCAAAAAAATCCTACAGCTCCTTTTACCACTTCTACCCTCCAACAGGAAGCATCACGTAAATTATATTTTTCGGTTAGTAAGACCATGACGCTTGCACAGCGTTTGTATGAGGCAGGGTTAATCACCTATATGCGTACTGACAGCGTAAATCTCTCTAAAGAAGCCTTACAGCAGGCGCAAACACAGATTGAAAAACAATACGGTAAGGAGTATGTAAAAACACGGGTTTATACCACAAAAAACAAAGGAGCGCAAGAAGCCCATGAAGCCATTCGCCCCACTGATTTGTCCCGATCAAGCGTGATTGCCGAGGGCGATCAGGCACGTTTGTATGAACTGATTTGGAAGCGAACAATTGCTTCACAAATGAGTCCGGCAAAATTGGAACGTACGCAGCTTAAGATAAAAGCTTCCACTCATTCTGAGATTTTTCAAGCCAAAGGAGAGGTGCTTTTGTTTGACGGTTTCTTAAAAGTTTATCTGGAAGGGACGGACGAAGAAGATGAAGAAGCACAAGGTATTCTACCAGCTGTTAGTGTTGGCGACACCCTTGCATTAAATGCACTTCAATCCGTTCAGCGTTTTTCCAGACCCCCCGCGCGGTTTACAGAAGCAAGTTTGGTGAAAAAACTTGAAGAATTGGGAATTGGAAGACCGTCTACCTATGCCCCAACAATATCCACCGTGCAGAGTCGTGGGTATGTTGAAAAAGGAACGGACGAAGGCAAAAAAAGAACCTATCTAGAACTCCATTTAGTAGAACAGTCTATTGAAAGAAAACAATGTACCGAACAGGTGGGTGCTAATAAAGGAAAACTTGTTCCTACCGATATAGGCGCGATTGTAAACGACTTTTTGGTGGCGAATTTTGAATCCGTTTTGGATTTTGGATTTACGGCTCAAGTAGAACAGCGTTTTGATGCGATTGCGGAAGGGGATCAGGATTGGTCTAAGATGATTCAAGGATTTTATGACACTTTTCACAAAACGGTCAACCACGTTAAGGAAAACGCCCAACGCGAATCGGGGGAACGTGTATTGGGAATCCACCCCGAATTGAATAGACCCGTAAAAGTCCGCTTGGGGAAATACGGACCCATTGCACAAATAGGAAACCCCGAAGACGAGGACAAACCCGTATTTGCAAGTCTTGCTCCAGGACAACAGTTGGAAACCCTTACCATGGAAGAAGCCTTGGAGCTTTTTAAACTTCCCAAAGATCTTGGGGAATATGATGGGGAAATTATATCTGTCAACAACGGACGTTTTGGCCCTTATGTAAAACTTGGAAAACTGTTTGTCTCTTTGCCAAAGGATACAGCACCAAGTAATGTGGATCGAGAGCAAGCCATAACATTGATAGAAGAAAAGAAAAAAGCCGATGCCCCCATTGCCTATTTTGATGAACTGCCAGTTTCCAAAGGCGTTGGTCGCTTTGGACCTTTCTTAAAATGGAACGGACTATTTATTAATGTCAATAAAAAATACAATTTCGATCAGCTTTCGGATACCGATATCAACACTTTGATTGAAGAAAAAATTCAAAAAGAAAAAGACAAGCTCCTTCAAGTTTGGGAAGAGGAGGGAATCCGAATTGAGAAAGCACGTTGGGGTCGTTCTAATATCATTAAAGGGAAGCAAAAGGTTGAGCTAGGTAAAGATATCGATGCAGCTAAAATCACCCTTAAAGAAGCAATTGCTTATTTGGAAGCAGCAGCGCCGAAGAAAAAGACACGTAAGAAATCTAAAAAATGAGTGTAGAGTTGTTGGCCCCTATTTCCGAAGAAATACTTTCCAGTATTGGTTTGCTTCCCAAGCAGATTATTGGAAAAACAATCAGTATTCATACTGAAAAGAGTGGGCTTCCAGAATTTAAAAATGCAGACATCGCTCTTATTGGTGTCAGTGAAATACGGAATTCTTTTTTCCCCAACACCCAATACAACCTCTCTGATTTTCGAAAAGCATTTTATCAGCTTTATCCCGGAAATTGGAGCTTAACTCTTGTTGATCTTGGGGATTTGCCCAACGGTGAAACCGTTGAGGACACCTATTTTGCCTTACAGGAAATTTGCACTCAGTTACGACAAACCAATGTAATTCCTGTAATTTTTGGAGGTTCTCATGACTTGATCTATCCGTTGTATCGATCTTTTTCAGCAGGCAGTCAGCTAGTGAATTTGGTCTCGATAGACAGTCAATTTGACTTTTCACAGCAAGAAGAATTGATATCGGGGCGCTCTTATATGAGTAAAATCATCATGGAGCAACCCAATTTACTCTATAACTACACCAATATTGGGTACCAGAGTTATTATATTGCTCAGGAAGAACTAGATTTGATGGAGAAGCTCTTTTTTGAATCGTATCGCTTGGGAACTTTTTCTCATGATGTAAGCTTTGCTGAACCCTTGGTTCGGGAGGCCGACATTGTGAGTGTCGATATGAAAGCCTTATCATGGCAAAGTACAGCAGATCCTCAAGGATTGCCCAACGGAATTGACAGCAAAACCATTTGTGCTTTGGCGCGTTATTCTGGAATAAGCGATCGATTAGGGATTTTTGGCCTGTTTGAATTGCCCTCAACTCCGGTTTTTCACCAATTGTTAGCACAAATAATTTGGTATTTTATTGAAGGAGTAAGTTTGCGTTTTGGAGAGTACCCAGTTCTGACAAGCCAAGGTTTTAAGCGGTATACGGTAACATTGTCCGATCGCGATCTAGTCTTTTATCAGAGTGAAGTAAGCGAAAGATGGTGGGTAGAAGTAACAAATGAAAACTATTTAGATAATAAAACAAAAACTACTGCGTTATTACCTTGCAACCTTCGCGAATATCAAGATGCTTGCAACGATATTTTACCCGAAAGATGGTGGAAAGCCACCAAAAGAGGATAACATATCGGCCCTAAATTTAACCTGAGATTAACTAATTGGTTCTGAAAAAATAATTTGGTCAAGCAACCAACCAGTATGAAAAAATTAGTGCTTTTAATCATCGTCGTTTTATCCATAGCTAGCTGTGGAAGAAAAAATCGAGGTGAGCTTATTGGTGTTAGACAAAAGAAGTGGTTTCCAGAGAAACCCTACGGAATGACATTGATTGAGGGTGGAGCTTACATTATGGGAAAATCTGATGAGGATGTAGCACAGCTTCAAAATGCACCCGCACGAACTGTTACGGTTCCTTCTTTTTATATGGACGAAACCGAAATTACAAATAGTGAATACCGACAATTTGTTTATTGGGTAAAAGACTCGGTTGCCTTGGCGTTATTTGCCCGAAAGGCTGATGAGCTTGAACTTACAGGCGATGAGAAAAACACCATTGGTGAGTTTGCCTTTCAAGATGCTGATACCTCCAAATTATCTGAATTCCAAAAGTACATGCGTACCAATTATTACGACTTAAGTGAAGATGGCTATGCAGGGCGTGCCTTAAATTGGGATGCCGATATCTTATGGGATACTCGTGATTATGTAGATCAAGCCTATGCGGAGATGATGGACTCACTCTATCTCCCACCCGAACTTTGGTACAATGGTGAAATGAAAATAGATGTCACCAAACTAGTTTACAGATATACTTGGTTTGACGCTGAAGCAGCTTCAAAAGAATCTAAGCGCACACGACAACAATTTATTGATCGTAAGCCTTTTATCAAAAAAGAAGAAGTGCAAATTTATCCGGACACGACCGTATGGATCAAAGATTTTATCTACTCCTACAACGAACCGATGCACAACGAATATTTCTCACACCCGGCCTATCAAGATTATCCTGTTGTAGGCGTTTCTTGGAAACAAGCTGTGGCCTTCTGTAACTGGAGAACTCATTTCAAAAACAGTTACCAAAAGTCGCGCGAAAAACCTTTGGTAAACAATTTTAGACTGCCAAGTGAAGCCGAGTGGGAATACGCGGCTCGTGGTGGAATTCCTTCTGGAACCTATCCGTGGGGAGGGCCCTATCTATTGAATGATCGTGGATGTTTCTTGGCCAATTTCAAACCTTTACGTGGGGATTATGCTGTCGATCAAGCAGTCTATACTGTAGAAGCAAAATCATATTTACCCAACGATTATAACCTTTATAATATGGCAGGAAACGTTGCCGAATGGACACGTTCTTCCTATGACCCCGGAGCTTATGACAATGTTGCTTCTTTAAATCCTGACATGTCATTAGAATCCGAAATGCGAAAAGTTGTTAGAGGCGGATCGTGGAAAGATGTGGCGTATTTCTTACGTGTCAGTTCACGAGACTATGAATACGCTGATACAGCCAGAAGTTTTATTGGCTTTAGAACGGTTCAAGATTACCTAGGAACCTCTAATGTAAAAATCAAATAATATCATTATTTTTATACCGAACCTAACTATAGAAAAATGAATGAAAAAACTCTCAACAAACGGTTAAGAAGTAAAATTGCCATGCACATGCTATTTGGAATAGGAGGTGCGGTTGTAATTATTGGTGCACTATTCAAAATCCTTCACTTGGAGATTGGTCCAATTACAGGGGGACTTGTATTAGGATTGGGGCTTGGAACTGAAGCTTTGATCTTTACAGTTGCAGCCTTGAATACTGGAGAAATCAAAGAAGAGCACGCAGACTACGTCAAAAAAGTTTCTGGCGGCGGTGGCGGTGCAGCACCCAAAAAAGACGGCAGTCTTTCTTCCAAAATTGACGAGTTAATGAAGGAAGCCAAATTGGATGTCACACTAATGAGCAATTTGACCAAGAGCATTAAAAATCTAGAGGCTACGGCGCAAGCAATTCAGCCAGTGTCTTCTACTGTCAATTCCAATCAAGAATATAGTGATCAACTTCAAAAAGCGGCTAAGACACTTAACGAATTGAACGGTCATTATTCCAAGCAAGTACAAACAGCTGGGACTAGCGCAGCCTTCAATTCTCAGGTTGCTCAAAATGCTGAGCAATTGCGTTTGCAAATGGAATCTCTGTCTGCCAATCTCGCTAACTTGAACCAAGTATATGGTGGAATGCTTTCTGCTATGAACAAAAATTAAGCAGAAGAAATGGCAGGAGCAAAAGAAACCCCCAGGCAGAAGCTGATCAGCTTGATGTACCTGGTGTTCATTACCATGCTAGCCCTCAACGTAAGTAAAGAGGTATTGGATGGTTTTGGACAGATGTTCGTTAAACTCAAGAGTGCCAATGGCCGAGTTTACGAAAGCAATGAAATTTATTACAATAAAATTTCTGTAAACGCTAGAGAGAAAGAAGGAAAATGGGTTGGTCACGAGCGCACCGCGAACGAGATCAAAAAATCTTCCGAAGCTTTTTTTAAGCGTATCGATGAAATCAAAGAAACCATAACCGAGAAACAAAGAGAAAAAGATCCAGACCTTAAGGAATATTCTCAAATGGACAAGGGCGAAGCGCTTGACCTTTTGTTTTTTGACGCGAACGGTGTTGGACCTGGTGGAATTGAATTTGTAGACATGATCAATGATTACAAAATGAGTGTGATTCAGGTATTTGGCAGTCAGTTTCCTCAGTATATTGAGCAAGTTGAAGGACGCTTTTTCACAGGTGATCAAAACTCTAATGTTAAAAACAAGGACGGACAAGACCAACCTTGGTTGTCTGCGAATTATGAAGGTTTTCCACTAATTTCCTCGTTGGCAAAACTCACCATGATGCAAAACGATATTCGTTTGACGGAAAGTGACGTTTTGACCACTCTGATGGGAAAAGAATTGGAATTGGAATCCGGTGTGAATGAGTCCAACTATATCACTCTTTTAAAAACTGAAAAGGGAGCTTATTATCAAGGTGAAACTTTTGATGGTAGTGTGATCCTTGGACGTAAAGGAGGAGCACAAAACCCAAACTCGGTCAATCTAACAATTGACGGTCGTAAATTGGGCACTAATGATTATGATTTGATTGCGGGAGGTGTGAAGTTGAAAGTAACAGCAGGAAGCCCTGGTGATCATACAATCGAAGGTGAACTTGTGTTTTTGAATGATGGAAAGGAATCCAAAATTCCAGTGAGCCAATCTTTCGCTGTTATTTCGAAGCCTAATTCAGCAGTAATTTCAGCGGATAAAATGAACGTGGTTTATCGAGGTGTAGAAAACCCGATGACCATCTCTATCCCTGGAATTCCTGATAGTAAAGTTAAAGCCACAGCCCCAGGCCTTAAAAGAGGCAAGGGGAGTAAATATGTTTTGATTCCTGGAAAAGGACGTGAAATAACAATCAATGCGAGTGGTTCGTTGCCCGACGGTCAGCGTGTAAACACAAAATCGAAATTTCGAATCAAGGATATTCCTGCGCCGCGCGGAACCGTGCGTAAACAACCTGGAAATATTTCTATCCCCAAGTCGAGTTTAGGGGTTGCTTCAATTGGAGCTGAGCTTGAGGATTTTGATTTTGACATTACCCTACAAACTGTAAGCTTTAAGTTTAAAGTGCCGGGACAACCCACAATAACTGTTCGAGGAAACAAGCTTGACGCCAAAGCCAAAAGTGCTTTACGTCGTGCAAGAGCGGGTCAATCGGTTCAGATTTTTGACATCAAAGTCAAAAATCCTAAGAATCCGAACTACCGCTTTAAAAAGGTTTCCCCTGTGATCTGTGAAATTGTCAACTAAGTCATAACATCATGAAACCGATCAATTATTTACTCATCCTGTTTGTCGCTTTCGCGATGCAATACGCACCGCTTTCAGCCCAAGCCAACTTGCTTAATTCAAGAGTCCCCCAAGATATTGGTAAACTCACAGAATTTCAAGAAGAAACCAATGACGCAACTCCATTGGCCTATGGATATGTAGATGATCGAGATGTTTTGTGGTCTAAAACGATTTGGGAGATCATCGATCTAAACGAGCGGATTAACTTTCCATATTACTACCCAACAGATACACTTAATTTAGGTCCTGACAGACGTTCTTTGTTTGATCTTTTGAAATTGAATCTTAGTAAGGGTAAAATCAAAGAAGTTTACAATTCCTCCTATTTTCAGGAAAAGTTGACCTATGATGAGATTCAGGAAAGCTTAATGGCAATTGACACTATTGGAGCGGGTTATGACCAGTATAATGAAGAAGGATTTGTTGATGAAGAATACATCAACAAACGAAGAATAACCTCTGCTGAGATCAAGCAATTCCGAATCAAGGGTACATGGTACTTCAATAAGCGATTAGGCGAATTGAGATATCGTTTGCTCGGGGTTTGTCCTGTAGCCGCTGACATCAATATGCAAGCTGATAACGAGGAAGAGGAAGATCTTGTAGAGTTGTTTTGGGTTTGGTATCCAGATGCTCGTGAAACGCTCAATCAGAACAGTATTTTTAATTCTCGAAATTCATCTCAACCCATCACTTTTGATGTGATGCTAAATACCCGAAGATTTAATTCTATCATCTACAAAGAAGAAAATGTATATGAAGATCGCAAGGTCAAAGATTATATCTTTGAAGACGCCCTTCGTCAGTTGTTAGAATCCGAACGAATCAAATCGGTGATCCGAGATTTCGAACAAGATATGTGGAACAACTAATCTTTTTAAGATTCCATAAAGAAAGCGCTGCGGTACCGCAGCGCTTTTTTATTTTTACCCCATGAAGGTTGATGTTGTATTGGTAGGATTTGGTTTGGCAGGTCTGGCAGTTGCGGAACAGCTGCGCCGAGCGGGAAAGTCGTTTGTGGTGATCGATCAGCCACAGCCAGGCGCTTCTCACTGTGCGGCGGGAATTTATAACCCTACCATCCTAAAACGCTACACGATGGCCTGGGAAGCTCCAGCTCTTTTGGATCAAGCCCTGGTTTTTTATAAGGAGTTAGAGTTAGTGCTAGGGGCTTTGTTTCTTCATCCTCTTCCAATTGCTCGCGTATTTAGTAGTATCTCCGAACAAAACCAATGGATGTCCGCCTCCGATCAGCAACAGTTCAAGCCTTATTTGGTGCCTAAAATTCAATCAGAGACACCTGCTGAACTAAATGCTCCTTTGGGCTATGGACAAGTAGTTGGTGTTGGACGTTTGGCTATTTCAGAACTGCTCTTAGCCTATCGAAAACAACTTATTCCAGCGAGTCATTTTCGAGAAGAACCTTTTTTGTATAAAGCTTTCAAAAGCAAAGCGAAATCAATCATTTACAAAGATATTTCCGCTAACCACATTATATTTTGTCAGGGAGCCACCCTTCGTAGCAATCCTTTTTTCAAGGATCTGCCACTTCGAGGCTCTCATGGTGATATGCTCCGAATTCATGCGCCAGGTTTGGATACGCGACACATTTGGAAAAGCCGCCTTTTTGTAGTGCCGCAAGGCAACGATGAATATTGGGTGGGCGCTTCTTTCAATAACCAGCTCAAAGAACCCATTCCAACTGAAGAAGGTAAAGAATGGTTGTTGACCCATTTGAATCGATTACTTACTATTCCGTTTACGGTAATAGCGCATCTTGGACAGGTTCGACCTACTGTTGTGGATCGTAGGCCACTTGTTGGAACGCATCCTGCTGACATGAAACTTCATCTGTTAAATGGATTGGGTTCTAGGGGGGTATTGACCGCTCCTCAAATGAGTGTAAATCTATATCGCTCTATTTTTGAAAACATCTCCTTGCCGGATACGATTTCCATCACTAGATTTGCCGCTGATTCATGTTAAGCGCACAAGATATTTCCGTATCCTTTGGGGGTACAACTTTATTTGAGAGTCTTTCCTTTCGAATTGGGGCTGGTGATCGTGTGGGTCTTGTTGGGAAAAATGGCGCTGGAAAATCGACTTTACTCAAATTAATTGCCCAAGAACAACGTCCCACAACTGGAGATTTTGCTCTTGAGAAACATTGCAGTATCGGCTACCTCGCTCAGGATATTGATTTTGAAGAAGGACGAACGGTATTGGAAGAAAGCTACCAAGCCTTTGCAGAACTCATCGCTTTGGAAAAAAAGCAAGAGCAGATCACAAATGAATTACTGGAACGGACAGACTATGAAAGTGAAGCCTATGCAAGCCTTCTTGTGCAACAAGCCGAAGCCGGAGAACGCTACGAGCTTTTGGGTGGCTATACATATCAAGCAAAAGTAGAGCGGGTTCTGAAAGGACTCGGGTTTCTGGAAACTGATTTTGATCGTCCTACAGAGACTTTTTCAGGAGGCTGGCGTATGCGTATTGAATTAGCAAAATTGTTGCTTAAAGACCACGACATTTTATTATTGGATGAACCCACGAACCACTTGGACATTGATTCTATCGTATGGCTGGAGCAATTTCTCAATAAATATAAAGGAGCCGTTGTGCTCGTTTCACACGATAAGATGTTTTTGGATCAGGTTACGAATCGAACGATGGAAATCATTCAACGACAATTGTACGATTTTAAAAAGCCTTATTCCAAGTACCTCGAAGTTCGTGCTGAACTAAGAGAGAAGCAACTGGCAGCTCAAAAAAATCAAGAGAAAAAAATACAGCAGACTGAACAACTGATTGAGCGGTTTCGTGCCAAGGCCTCCAAAGCTAGCATGGCGCAATCTCTAATTAAAAGGCTTGATAAAATGGATCGGATTGAAATTGATCCGGAAGAAACCGAAGCCATGAAACTTCATTTTCCAGTGAGTAAACAACCGGGGAAAGTGGTTATTGAGACGGAAGGGCTTTCCAAGGCCTATGGAGACCATCAAGTTCTTTCAGAAGTTGATTTACTAATCGAACGGGGTAGTAAGATTGCTTTTGTTGGACAAAATGGACAAGGAAAGTCAACCTTGGCCAAAATTCTAGTGGGGGAGTTGACGAGTAAAGGCCATATGCAGTTGGGGCATAATGTAGAATTAGGCTATTTTGCCCAAGACCAATCACAGCAGTTAGACGGTTCACTAACCGTTTTGGATTCTGCCTTAGACTCTGCAACAGAAGAAAATCGTAAGTCTGTCAGAGATGTGCTTGGAGCCTTCTTGTTTCGGGGAGAAGATGTGGACAAAAAAGTAGCGGTGCTTTCGGGTGGTGAACGCAATCGTTTGGCACTGTGCAAACTGCTCTTGCAACCTTTTAATGTATTAGTGATGGATGAGCCCACCAACCACCTAGACTTGCAGTCTAAGTCTGTACTCAAAGAGGCGCTTCGAAAGTTCGAAGGCACTTTACTATTGGTTTCTCACGACCGTGACTTTTTGCAAGATCTATGCGATGGTGTTTTTGAATTCAAAAATCAAAAAGTAAAAGAATATTTGGGTGGTGTTGCCGATTATTTGGAGTACAAAAAGCTAGGTTCACTTAAAGAACTAGAGCATGGACAGCCAGAAAAAAAAGAAAAAGGAACGCCCTCAGGAAACGACTATCGAAACCAGAAGCAGCGTAAAAAAATCCAAAACAAGCTTTCCAATGTGGAAAGAGAGATTAAGGGCTTGGAAACGTGGATTAAAGATACAGATGTAGCTTTGGAAATCAATTACGACCAAACCATTCAGCAAGCCGATTTTTTTGACATCTATCATAGCCGTAAAAAATCCTTAGAGACACTCTATGTGCAGTGGCAAGAACTGGAGGAACAATTAGACACCCTAGGCTGATGGAAGAACATCACTTTCAATGCCCTTACTGTTGGGAAGATATTTCTATGTTACTCGACCTATCGCTGCATACCGAAGAATACATAGAAGATTGTGAGGTGTGTTGCAATCCAATTCAAATACAGTACGCAACAGCAAACAGCACGCTGATGCGTTTTGACGCCAATTCAATAGAGCAATAAATCTTATCGACTGACCATTTGTTTGGTCAGTGTCCAGTGATATCCTTTACTATCGTTTTCTAGGCTCAATCCGCTAGAGAAAGAAATATTTTTCGAGTTCTTTTCACCACCATTGATTTCACTCAACGAGTTCACCTCAGTTTGATTTTTAGAAATTTGAAGTTGTTGAAGCGTGACTTCAGAAGATTGCAATTGTATTTTAGAAATATCTAAAAAGTTAGAAGCTAAAAGGGTAGAGATAGATCCCTTTGAGGCCGAATCGATTCGCATGATTTGCTGATCTTCACTAGGGGTTTGAACGGTTAATTGTATGTTACTAAGACTAAAGTCTCCTTGAAAATCCCCTTGGCCACCAGAAATTTCAATACCACTATCTGACTGCTCGCCAAGCACTACCATGATATTTTTGATTTCTCCAGAGTAGCCTTCATCCAAATCGATCCCATCATCACCACTGTTATACACCAACAAATTGGACGCGTTTACAGTGCCACCAAAAAATTCAATCCCATCGTCCTGATTGGCATAAACTTCAATTTGATCAATTTGTGTTTTGTTTCCAACACCACATAAGGTCAAACCATTGGATTCACTTCCAGTTCCCATGTAGGTTCCGCCGTAACGAATAGATACATATTTCATAATACCAGAGTTGTCTTCAACATTGGTGCCGCCATAGTAATTGGCCTTATCGCTGGGATCGAGCCCTACATAAAAGGTAGAAACATCACCAGTTTCTGTGGAGATTGGTGCTGTGCCAAGAATAATGATACCGCCCCATAGTCCTTTATTATTTTCGTTTAATAATGATTGGTTTGATTCTTCAACTCGTGTGATATTATCATCAGAAGAGGTGAAAACAATTGGTTTTTCAGGAGTACCCACGGCATTGATTTTTGATCCTTGTGTAATCAGAAGCATTGATGCGTTGGGAAATTCTCCTGGAGCTGCTTTAATAAGCGTCCCCGGTTCAATGGTTAGTGTAGCACCATTGATAACTCGTGTTTCTTGGTTTAAAACATAAATGTTGTCTGCTGTCCAAGTAGTATCTTCTGAGATACTTCCTTGAACTGTTACTGAAGTAGCTTCCTGAGAGCCACAACTGACGAGACTTGTCACAAGACCAATGCACAATAAACAGCATGAAACTGTTCTTAAAAACCGCTTGCCTTCCATAAAATATAGTTGTTTGTTCTGTTAAAGTTAACCAAACAGGGGATATTTTAAAAATAAAATTTCAAAGCTGTAACATTATTAGCATAAACCTGTCTTAATTTAAACGAACCCAAATCCTATGTTGCCCAAATTTTCACTCATTATTTTTTTTACTAGTTTAATGACTTTCGCACAGCAAGATCCCATTGTATTTGATGGTCGATTGGGTGAAGATGAATGGAACAAAGCCCAGCGTTTTAGCATCGATTATGAGATTCAACCAGGGAATAATTCCCCTGCTCCACATAAGATGGATGTTTTTGTACTATACTCTACCACACACCTCTATGTGGGTTTTGATGCCAAAGCAGATATGGCTAACCTGCGGAGTGCTGTTCGTAATCGAGACGATGCCTTTCAGGATGATATTGTCATGTTTGGAGTTGATACTTTTGGCGATGGACGTTATGGAATATCAGTAGGTTGTAACGCAGAAGGGAGCCAAGTGGACACCAAGTTTACGGGCAATGGAGATGATGATTCTTATGAT